>JAEEGI010000471.1_pt1 | contig 124796 bp, 111 predicted proteins | sample 8958751 | NCBI WGS metagenome assembly JAEEGI01 (sample SAMN16246545, study PRJNA631951) | gut metagenome | biome: gut microbiome; feature: rumen; material: KS-attached | host: Bos | place: Iran: Karaj | collected 2018-10
CATCAAAAATCGGAATCACGAAAGCAATTATTGCTGTAATAAAAAAACCAATAATTGGCATGGGGTCATGTGATTTCTCTGATTTATGGTTTACCTCATAATAGATTATCTCTAATAACCACTTTAAACTCTTCATAAGTATTTTTGAATATAAAAAATTAGCTATTTGATTACAGCAGCAGTTACTGCTGGTTTTGGGCTTTTTGATACTCCTGGGCGAGGGTGTTGCGCAGGGTGGGGCCGTCCATTTTGAGGTATTTCTCCATCGACTTGACAGTTCCGAGCACGTCTTTGTTGCGCTTGTAGTAGTCGATGACTTGCAGCATAACCTCGCAATGCATTGCCTCGTCGGTCTTGCTCACGTTAAACTCGATGGCATGCTCGGCCATTGCCGCCAAGTAGGCAATCATAAGCTCCACATGCGTCACAGGCACACATTCACTTATTGTAAACGAAAACTCGTCGGTATTAGTCATCCAAATCATCAAGAATTGCATGACCTGCTTTTGAGTGATATCATCGGGATTGACAGGTTGCTCGAGGTACCACTTCGCTAGCCGCAGTGCGTCATTGCGGTGCTGGCGGCAACCCTCGGCGGTCTCTATCTCTTTTATGCTCGGGATATTCATTTCATGGGTTTTGAACAGCTTTGTCATCACTGTTGGCTCTTCCTCGGTGGGAACGAAACGGTTTTGTCCAAACCATTTGTCAAACTCCACGAGCTGTGCCTCACCTCCTTTGCTGAAGACCCATTGGTTTGTCTCTTCTTCAGCCCCAGGCGACATGAGCCACATGTTGTAGGCCATCCAGTGCCCATTCTTGATGAGCTTGCGGTGATAATCGAGCAGCGATAGGTTATAATAGCCTGATGCCACCGAGTCGATGTGCGCGAGCGCATCTTTGCGCAGATCGGCAATCATCTCCACAGTGAGCTTCTTGGTCTTCATGAAATCGATAAGCACTGGCGACTTCAAGGTTCCCATCTCATACATCAAGGGGAAAGGCACCTGAACGTCGGTAGTGTCGCTATCGATATAAATGTTGTTGTTCTTAGTCAAAGTGACATGCGCCTTGTTCTCGCCTTCTATCTTAATGTTCTCTTGGAAGAGGTCGTAGATGAGCTTTCCCATCTCAGCACTGCGTTCTGTGCCAGGCTGCAGATTGCACACAACCTCCGCATAGACGATGGCCCATAGTGGCTCGGTTGATTGGGCATAGAGCAGTGCCAGACGGTAGTAATTGCTGGCAAAGTCGGGCTGCACCTCCACACCATGCAGGTAGCACTCAACAGCCTCGTTGTAGCGCTGATGCATCATGTGGATGTTGCCCTTCTCGAGATAGAGGTAGCCCGAATTGGGGAAACGCTTGAGTCCTTCATCATAGGTCTTCACTGCCGCTTCGGGATCACCCAGCACATCCTGTGCGTTTCCCACCAGCTGATAGAGCTGAGGCTCACTTTCGGGATGCTTATAAAGCTTGGGACCATCCTTGACTATGCGCTTGAAGTCGCCAGCGAGATAGTAGGCATAGAGCCGTTCATACTCAAGGATGTAATTGTCCTTGTACTTCTTGCACAAGTCGTCAAAAATCTTGATGGCATCTTTGGGTTTACCACTGTCCATGAGGCCAATAGCCTCATCAAGCTGCACACGGTCGTTGTCGTTGATCAGGTCAATGGACTTCTGCGCCTGCGCCCCCAGCGACCAAACCACGGCGCAGATTATAATCAAAATGTGAAGAAAGGATGTTTTCATAATTGTATCATTTTTTTCCTCTTGACGCAAAAATAAATGGAAAATCTGAATTATGCAAATATAATTATGCTAGGAAAATAATTCTATTGGCATAATTTTGCTTAACAGGTCATAATACCCTAGTTGTCAATATTTTATTCAATGGTTTTTTATTGCCTTCGAGGGTGTTACTATAGAAGCGGCTCTTCGAGCCTTTTTACCTCTTCGAGGCCATCATCCAAAGTTTTGCAACACCCTCACCGATGCGCTTAATGCGAGATGCTCGAACGTAAAACAAATTATTTTAAATCAAACCCAACATAGCGAGGCAGATTCATTAATTTTTTGTATATTTGTAACCTCTTTCTTTTGAAAAACAACAACACATTTCTACACTCATGAAAAAAACATTTTTACTGACCATTGCAGCCATTGTGGCGCTGAGCATCGCAGCTGGCGACTCACCTGCGCAAAACACTAATCAAAACGACAATAGCAGCACAGTGCTAATTGCCAAGAAATCAAAGACTAAGAAGTCATCATTCCGCAAGGGATGGTACACTGCAATAGGCACTTGCAACCTGCGCTATGGTCCTGGCACAAACTATTCAATCGCCTACCAAATTGAGGATGGCGAACCAGTGTATGTAGTGAAGAAAAAAGGCAACTGGTATGGCCTTCACCACGGGTCGTCGGACGAGACCGTATACTGGACCCACGTCACCAACCTAAAGCCCTACTACGGCCCTGTGACCTGGAGCTAACCCAGCGCTTTTTTTCGCAACACATCTCACCCACTTATCATCGTGCACAACCCGGTGATAAGTGGGTGTTATTATCCCTAAACGACAAAGGCAAATTGTCGCCCCACTTCATTATCGTTTTTAAAGTTTTACTAAAAAAGAATCTTAATTGTTGTTTATTTAACGCGTAAATAAATATTTTTTTGTAGTTTTGCAAGTTATAAGGTGAAGTGGCATCCTTCACCTGAAAACAATTATTAAAAACATAGTTTTTAAATACACTGAGAATGAACATGATAAGACGAGTATATCACATGATGAGCATCGCGCTGGTGATGCTTAGCATGACGCTGCTTAGTGCCTCGTGTGGCGGTGGGGGCCTTGAGAAAGCCGTGAAGAAGGCGTTTATCGACGGCGACACCACCCAAGCAAGCTATGAGAAAATATGCGCTCTCATTAAAGAGAACCCCAAGAGCTATGCCGATTTCGTCACCGAGAATGGCGAAATCAATGTCGAAGCACTGGGCAAATACATCAACGAGGTGGGCAGCAAGCTGCGCCCCCCAATGACGTGGGACATTACTGGATACGGCCTTAAAGAACTGACACTCACCATATACTTTGAGCGCAGCGGTTCAATGACCCCCTACGACACCCCGGGAGGTGGCGGCCAGTTGAAGAAAGTCGTCAATGACCTGATCAACTTCTTCCCAAGCAAGGAAGGCACAAAAATCAATATCGTAAACAACAACATCTACCCCTACAACGGCACAGTAGACTCCTTCCTTCAGGACCGCAACATCTATGAGAGCACCAAGGGAACCGGAAACGCCAGCTACACCGACTTCAAGCTCATCTTCGAGAAGATAATCCAAGCTCAGAAGCCCGGCAACGTGAGTGTACTCATTACCGACCTCATCTACTCGCCGCAGAACACCGCCGACGTTAGCGTGGAGAAAATTCTTAATGAAGAGAACAGCGTGGCAACGTCGATTTTCAAGACCTACAAAGGCAAGTCGATAATCGTACATCAGTTCATGGGCGACTATAACGGTCAATACTATCCATATAACGGCACGCCATTCGCCTATAACGGCAAGCGTCCGTTCTATGTCATCATCGTTGCCGACGCATCGACAATTGACCGCATGAACGCCGATGACAACTTCACCAAGTTCTTGCGCCCCAGCGGACTGAAGAACAGCTACCGATTCAACCAGGCAGCAAGCGAACTCAACTTCAAGGTTGTTCCCGACTGGAAAGACAACGTGGGCCGCTTCCGCCAGTCACGCAGCGAGCAGAACCTAATCACACACTGCGAGGGCGACCGCGAAACTGGCGTGCTGTGCTTTACCATTGCAGCCAACCTCAAGCCCCTTGCCAAGGACGATTCATTCCTGACTAATGTAGCAAACTACAACGTGCAGTCGCAGAGCGGTTTCGACATCACAATACGCCCAATTAAGCCCGATGATGTGACCAACAACAACCGCAACTACCTCGACGGCATGACTCACCTCATCACAACCAAGGGCAAGTTCAACACCTCGCGCGATGAACTCAGTATTACCCTTGCCAACCAGTTCCCCGAGTGGATTAAAGAGTCTTCGTCGACCAGCGACATTGACCCGAATGCAGCCAGCTTCTCGACTACCACATTTGGCTTGGAACGCTTTTTGCAAGGAATATATGATGCCTTCTCGGCAGGAAATGATAGTTATGGAAAAATTGTAATTAAGTTAGAAAACTAAAATACTGATATGAGAGATAAGGTAATATTTTTAGTGATAGGAGCAGTGGTTAGCGTGCTGTTCTGGATTTTCAGGGTAGAACTTTATGAGGCACTTTATACTGTGAACGGCTTTAGCGACCAGATGTATAACACAGGAGCCTATGGCACCGTAGCAGCCATCACGATTGCTATGTCGTGGGGCATGGCTGCCATCTACTACTATGTGATAAACTCGGTGAAGTTTGACCGCTGGTATCACTGGTTGGCTATGCTCGGCGTGACAGCAGTGTTGACCCCTGTGGTGTGCTTCATCGTTGTGTCGAGTCTGCTCGAAGGCTTCGACTACGGCACAGCAGAATTTACCTTTGAAGTATATAACATCCTGTTCACCGCCTTGACCTTTGTCATTGCATCGTTCTCGATAAGGTGGTGGAGCAGCAATTGCCGCCACACGCCGATTCCTCAATAGGTGAGAGGTGAGAGGTGAGAGGGAAGAGGTGAGAGTTTTTTCTCACTTTGTAATCCATAAAATCCCAAAAAACAATAAACGATAACGACAATAAATGAAATTATTTGTATTTGCTATAGGCGGGACGGGGTCTCGCGTGCTCAAGTCGATGATAATGCTGTGCGCAGCTGGCGTGCGACCAGTCGACTCAACGGGTAAGCCCCTTCAAGACCTCGAGATAGTGCCCATCATTATCGACCCGCACAAGTCGAATGCCGACCTTAAGCGCACCGAGCGCCTGCTCAGCGCCTACGGCACCATCCGTGAGAAACTCTACGGCAAGAATGCCAATGTCGAAGGCTTCTTTGCCACCAAGATATCGACACTTAAAGAAGTGGTATCGAGCAGCCAAGTGCCCCTCGACGACTCGTTCATCTTCAATCTGGCAGCAGTCGAGAACTACAAGTTCCGCGACTTTATCAGCTACAACACTATGAACGAGCCAAACCAAGCCTTGACATCGCTGCTCTTTGCCGACTACCAGCTCGAAAACAAGATGAGCATTGGCTTCGTGGGCTCGCCCAACATAGGTAGTGTGGCACTGAACGGCGTGAAAGACAGTAACGAGTTCAAGGCGTTTGCCAACGTGTTTGCCGATGGCGATCGCATCTTCTTCATCAGCAGCATCTTTGGCGGCACTGGTGCAGCCGGTTTCCCCATTATCGTGAAAAACATCAGGCAAGCCAAGAACATCGACGCCAAGAACAAGGCATTCCTGCAGCGAGCACCCATAGGCGGACTCACAGTACTCCCCTACTTCTCGCTCATGGAGAGCGACGACAAGAACGACAAGCGCATCGACAATGCCGACTTTGTGGTGAAGACACAAAGCGCACTTGAATACTATAACAACACCCTCACAGGTAACGGACGTAACGCCGTGAATGCCATCTTCTATCTGGGTGACCACGGCCACAATGCACCCTACGCCTACGACCCCGGCGACAAGCGCGACCAGCACGACCCTGCCCACCTCATTGAGATGGTAGGCGCCATGGCACCATTCAAGTTCCTGAGTTTGAGCGACAGCGAACTAACCGACCTCGCCACCGGTGATCCATTGCCTACCAAGGCTTTTGAGTATGGTCTGGAGCATGACACCGACTTCGTAGACTTCTCAGGCTTCGGCCAGGAAACCCGCCAACTTATCTACCGTCCACTCGTGAAGCTACACTTGCTCTACATCTTCCTGCGCACAGGATTGAACAACATAATAGGTCAAGGCTTCACCGAGGACAGCCCCAAGATTACCCGCGAGTTCACCGGCACGCAGTTCTATCGCGTGCTTACACAGCAGTTCTTCGACAGCTACATTGAGTGGATGACCGAACTGCTGCATAACCGCCGCCACGTCACCCTCTTCAACGAGGGCGAGATGGACATGACCAAAGCCATCCACAAAGTGCTGACCAAGAAAGGTATCTTTGGCAGTAAAAAGGTGGACAACGACGTCTTCAAGGCCGAGATGAACAAGTTGAGTCGCGACAACAACAGCTACGGCAGCAATCCCGAGCTCAAACTCATGGACCTGTTCTACACTGCAGCCGAGAAAATCATTACCGACCGTTACGACAATATAAACTAGATAATCTAGAGCTCCTAGAGTCCCTAGAAAAACAAACTGATTATGAGTCAAGTACTATCATATAACAAAAAGACGACGAAGACCAGTGCACAGGATTGGATTCCTGTTGCCCCTTACGTCGATGACGACATCAAGCAAATCAAGGACCCTAACGGTGGGATGAGTGAGAACCCTCGCACTGCTATTCCAAGTCCTTTTGCACAACTCGACCTGGTCAAGAATGCATTTGAGCACCTGGCGAGCAATGCCCGCCTGAGCGGCTCGATGATGGACAAGCGCCTGGTGTCGAACGCCCTCGACGTAGCCCAGCTTTTCTTCGACTTCGAGAACCATAAAGACTACCTGCACATCGTGCGATGGAACCGTGACGAGCAAATTGAGCGCCTCAAGAGCGAGCCCGAGCACCAACTCTACGGCGAAACTCTGGAACTGTTCCTCACCAGCGACACCAAGTATAACTTCAACCTGCTCACCGACTGGTATATCCTCATGTGGAACAGCCAAGTGATAGGTGCAACATCGCCCTCATCGGTTACCATCGCTGTACCTCGCGAGAGTGAGCAACCCATCGCTGGAATCAAGGTGGAGCAAGGCATCTCGCTTTTCGACAGCGACACTCGTGACCTGTGGCAGCGCGACGAAGACTTCGTCTACTATATGTTCATGCTCTTCAACGCCTTCCCAACACTGCGAACATCGGTAAAAGGCGTTTATGACTACATGCTCAAGAACAAGGACATCATCATGCAGCAAAAACCGCTGCTCTACAACCGACTGACCCAGGTTGTTCCTAACCTCGAGGCATTGAGCTACGAACTAGCACCTCGACTGGTTGAGCGCCTTGACCTAGAGTTTGACCCATTTGTTGGCGACGACGAGGTTACCATACTTGGTGCCCGCCTCTACCACAAGCGTTCGCGCGACATTAAGACCTCGGCTGCCAACAGCGACTTTGTCATCGCTCCCACCCGCGAAGTTGAGGAGACTCTGCCCCTCGTGCTTCGCAACAATTTCAACGGCAGCGTTGACCACTACATCTACATCGATAAAGAGTGGGACAGCTCCACTCAAGTGTATGTGGGCGATACCCCCATCGCCAAGCGCAAGCTGCCCGACACAAGCATAATTTACCCTTTCATCACCACTGGCGACTTCCTTCAAGACACCCTCATCAGGCTGGCAGGCCCCGTTGACGATGCCCACTACTTTAACGGCAACGTCATCAACAAGACCGTTCCTTCGCGCAACGGCTACCTGCTGCCATTGACCGAGGAGTTCTTCAAGTATTTCAATGCCAGCGACGTTACCAAGCAAGTGCACGGACGTGACATGCTCGAGATGGAGGAGCTCATCGATGGTTCGGTGAATGTAACGCTGCGCGTGCCGCTGAAAAAGCGTTATATAGAGCTTACTCGCAACTACTACCCCATCGATGACCCATCGTGGCACTTCGACGAGAAGCGTGGCACTGGGCGCATCATCACCAACGTGGTGATGTCGGCCGCCATCTTCCCCTTTGTGCGCACTAACTATAAAGACGACTACACCGTTCAGCTATTCAGCATGATAGATGGTGGCAAGGCATCGCTCCAGTTCTTCAAGGACGGCATGAGCGACAATGACCTCAAGTGCAGCGGCAAGACCCGCACCGACGGCACCTACAGTACCATTTACTACGACCTTGAGGGCTCGTTTGACCTAGTGAAAGCCAACGTCACTACCCCATCGGGCGACTTCACGGGCTATATCGTGCCACTGTGGAAACCTTATGTGGCAAGCAACAAAGAACTCATCTTTGCCGTTGACTTCGGTACCACCAACAGCCATGTCGAATGGTCGGAGCGCGGCCACGATGCCAAGGACTTGGAATTTGCCCACGGCGACCGCCAAGTACTCATCGCATCGCTACTGAAACGCGGCACCCTGCTCTTTGCCGACCAACTGCAGCGCGTGGAGTTCCTGCCTAGCGACATCGACAACGTATACGGCTTCCCACTGCGCAGTGCCCTTGCCCGCAACGACATCAGCACCGGCGGCCACAAGCTCTTTGCCGACGTCAACATACCGTTCCTCTATGAGCGCCAGTACTTCGACGGCTACGACATCACCACCAACCTCAAGTGGATGGGCGACATCACAATGTCGCGCGAATTCCTGCGTGAACTAGTGCTACTTATCAAGGCCAAGGTGCTGCTCGAGAACGGTGACCTGAACCGCACCAGCATCGTGTACTTCTTCCCCGTGAGCATGGGAGGCAGCGACCGCCGCAAACTCGACGACACATGGAACGAGCTGTATCACACCTACTTTGGCGAAGACACCAGCCATCTGCACGCCTACCCCGAGAGCATAGCTCCCGCCTACTTCTACAAGGGTGACGACGTGAGTGGCGGCAGCTTCGTCTCGATTGACATAGGCGGTGGCACCACCGATACTGTAATTTACCAACCAACCGCCAATCGCCTTGACACTGAACCCGTGGCAATCTCGTCGTTCCGCTTTGCCGGTGATGCCATATTTGGTGACGCCTTCACCGAGCGCGACGCCGACAATAACCCGCTAATCAAGCACTATGGCGAATATTTTAAGCGGTTGATATCAAAGAATAGCGATATAGGCTACCTTAACAGCATTCTGCAAGACGTGCTCAAGCGCAAGCGCTCGCAAGACGTCAATGCGTTCCTCTTCTCGATTGAGAATGTGGAGCAGCTGCGCAACCTGCGCGAGGTAGACCGCAACATCTACAGCTACAACACACTGCTGCGCAACGATGCCCAGCGCAAGCTCATCTTCATGTACTTCTATGCCGCCATCATCTATTACATAGCACAGTCGATGAAGGCCCGCAACTATGAAATGCCCAAGCAAATCTACTTCAGCGGCACCGGTTCCAAGATACTTAACATCCTGGGCAGCAAAGACCAGGTTACCGAGTTCACCAAACTGATACTGGAACGTGTGTTTGAGCAAGAGTACACCGAACGCTTCTCAATCAAGATTGAACACAAGAGTCCCAAGCAGATTACCTGCCGTGGCGGCATCAGGCTTGAGAGCCTGAGGATGGACGGCAACGTAGACGTGAACCGCCTAACTCCACGCAATGTGAACGCAATGAAGTACTGCTACTCGATGCTCAGCGACAAGCCACTGACCATCAAGTCGGTATATGAGATTGAGGTGCGCGACCAACTCATCGAGCAGGTTGAGAAGTACAACGAGTTCTTCGTGGGTTTGTGCGACAACGTGACCAAGGATGAGTTTGGCATCGACAACAAGGTGTTCCGTATCTTCAACAGCGTGCTAGGCGACAACATAGGCAACTACCTCACTGCCGGCATAGGCAACTACCTCAAGGGCCGCTACAGCGGCGACGAGGCCATTGAGGACGTACCCTTCTTCTACCCCATCATTGGCATCATCAGGCACAACCTGCTGAAGAACCTGTGCAATGAGGTAATATCAACCACCGTGTAATTTTTTAGCAAGTAAAATCAACAATAAAACAAATAATAAAAACCATTTATCGAAATGAAAAAAATTATCTTTACCCTAGTGTGTGTCATGGCAGCCATGACATCGCTCAGCGCCCAAGACGGCGCCAAGAATCTCTCGCAAGGACAGTGGAACCATGGTCTCGCCATTGGCGCACAATGGATAGCCACCGACCTGGGTTTCGCACAGAATGAGTCGCAAGTAATCAACCGTACCAACGAGAACTACTCGCTCGATGACCTGAAGGTGATGTACGGCGCCCGCGACAAGTGGGTTGTTTACTACGACAAACTCAAAAAACACGAGAATGAGACAGGCGACGTTGAGAAGCTGATCTCGACCATCGCTGCCGAGTATGACAAGGGAGCCGTTATCAAGAATGGCGTGAAGCGTGACGTTGAGAAATACAACGCAAGCCACAGCGGTGACGAAGTGAAAACACAGGCCGAGGAAATCATTCCTAATGCAGCGCCCGAGGCTGGCAACGACGCTGCCGTAGCGACCGACTCCACAGCCAATGCTGCTCCAGCAGAGGGCGAGGGCAATGAGGCCAAGAGCGAAGGCGACTCGAGCCATGGCTTGCTCTACATCCTGAGCATTCTGGGTCTTGCACTTGGCGCAATAGGCACTTTCCTTGCCATGCAGGCCCGCAAAGAGAATCAGGCTATCCAGCATGACAACCGCGACGACATCAACAACATGCAGAAGCAGATTGACAAGCTGCGCGCAGCCTTGAAAGGCGCTCCTGTAGCCGATGGCGAAAAGGGTAAGAAACACCACAAGCACGCTAATCTCGACGAGAAAGAGGGTCTGGCTCAAACCAAGAAGATCGAGTTTGACAATCGTCCCGCTGCCGCTGCTGCACCCGTAGCCGCTGCCGCACCTGCCGCCGCCGAGAAGCACGAGCCCAAACCCGAACCCAAGAAGGCCGAGCAATCCAAGAAAGAGGAGCCTAAGAAGGAGGAACCCAAGAAAGAAGAGCCTGCTAAGACTCCAGCCTTTGGCGAGCCCCGCATCCTGTTCATGGCTAAGCCCGACGAGGATGACAACTTCTCGCGTTCTTCATCACAGTATGAGCCCGGAAACTCAATATTTGAGCTAACTACAATGAACGGCAAGAGTGGTTCGTTCACCGTTATCAATAAGACCGAGGCCCACAAGCTCGCCTTGCTGATGCCTGGCGATACTCTGACCCGCGCATGCTCGGGCAACAACATTCAATCGACTGCCGGCAAGAGCCGCATCGTTACCGACCGCGCCGGCCGTGCCCAGCTTGAGAACGGCAAGTGGCACATCGTGGTTAAGGCTATCGTTCACTACGAGTAAAAAAGCAACAAGTCACAAGGGACAAATAATGAGTTTCTTTGGAGTCACTTAAGACTTGACACTCACGACTTAACACTTAAACACGTGCATATTTTTTGCCCCAATTGTGGGAAACATATTGATGTATCGATAAGCGAAATAGAGAAGCTTGAGGGCCACTATGTGTGCCCTCAATGCCTCTCTGAAATCAATCTCGAAGGATTTGAGCAGCACATCGAAAACCAGAGCTACCTCGATGACGAGGAGCTCGGGCAAGACAACTATGCACCTAAGGCAGAAGATGAGAGTGGAGAAGAGAGAAATGCTCCAACAAGCGATGCCCCAGTCAATCCCGATGGTAAGGCCACCGCTCAACCACCCACCTACAAGCCATCGCAACCACAGCACCGCGACGACGTGATGCGATACTGCAAGAATTGCGGCACCTTCCTGAGGCAAGGCGTGAACTTCTGCCCTCGATGTGGCAGCTATGTGAAAATCGTTGCCCCACCCAGCTATCAGGGTTCAAAGACGCCGACCAACACCCGACCTCCACAGTACTCACGCACCCGCGCCGCAAATCCACAAACTCAAGATCCCAGAAATAGAGTAAGACCTCCCATGGCAAGCAGCACACGCAAACCCACCAAGAGCCCCCGCAAGACCGATGACAAGAATCAGCCAAAGGGCATCTTCAGCATTGCTGGATGCCTGACATTCACCGTGATAATAGTGGCTATTTTCTTCATCGTCTACATTTTACTGGGCATCAATTCCGACGGCTTGACGCCTTAAATAGCGAGTTATGAGAATTGAATGCCCCAAGTGTGGCCACATCACCAATCAAAGTGAGGATGAGCTTCTCAAGCTCAACCACACCATCACATGCCCCGACTGCATGTCGTTGCTCAAGATAGTTGACGGCATAGCCTATATACCCACCGACAAGGCACCACTTGAGGAACTCAAGCCACAAGAACCACCACAATTCAAGGGAGAACAATACTATGAAGACCAACGCCGCCTTGAATACCTCGACCCGCTGTATAGCGCGGCGGTCGATTATGTCAAGACGTGCGACGCCATCACACTGCCAATGCTGCAGCGCTACTTCGACATAACTCCCGAGCGCGCCGAGACCCTCATGCAGCAACTCGAGGACAATAAGGTGGTAGCACCCTTCGACGGGATGCACCCACGCAAGATCCTAATCGAGCACGACAGCCGCGTTACCAGCAACTACTGGAACCGCGGGCGCCGCTACGAGACAGAGAAACAGATGAAGGAGCAGCTCGAGCAGTTGGAACAGGCCCAAAAAGAAAACCCAGACTCCATGCCACGCACACGAGGATGCACATGCTCACTGCCTGGATGCGGAATCGTAATCTTCATGCTCCTCCTCATCTATCTTCTAATCCAATTCTTCAGATAACCCCATTAAACGGCAGTCACTCACCTATCGACTGCCTGTAATCCAACATTCTATTCTGATACTCAATAAAGGCTTCGGTGCGCTTGTCACAAGCTTGCTGATACAACAGTTGTGCTTCAAGCAAATCGGACATTTTAGAGAGGCCCACGCTATACTGGTCACGGTTAACACGCAAGTTTTCGGTTGCCTGCTCGATGCTTAGCTGCGCCAGCTGCATCTGGTTATAGGCCTCCTCCACTCCATTCCACGCATTCTGCATGCGTATAATCAGCAGCTGAGCGTTATCGTTCAGTTGTTCCCTGGCCTTAAGACTCTCAACTCTATTACGATTAACAGCGTGCTTGTTGGTCCACCACTCTGAGATTGGTAGGCTCACGGTGGCAAATACCATTCCAAACGAGTGATTCTTGTCGAGCAGGTTATGATAATTATATCCAGCGCCAACCGACACCGAGGGCAGATTCTTTCCACGCGTAATCCTTTCCTGCAATTCCGAGGCTTCGAGCTGCTTGTTCAAGAGCTTGTACTCCGTGGTGTTCAACACTGCCAAATCATGGTCCTGCCTAGTTTGAACGGGCAACGGCACATCCTGGTCGTAAGATATTGTGAACGACGTATCTCTCAAGCCACAATACTGGCACAACAGCATTTTCACCATCGAGATTCCATTGTTCAGCTTAAGCTTCTGGCTTGTGAGTTCATTTTGCCGCAGCTGAACCTGAAGAAGGTCGTTTCGAATGGCAAGACCAGCCTTCAGTGCAAGTTCGGTGTCCTTGGCGATTGAGTTGAGCAAAGCCTCAGAAGCGTTAACAGTATTCATCTTCTCATACAATGACACTAGTTGCCAAAAGTATTGCTTAGTCGTTTTCTCGACCTCGTTCTCCGACATCTCAAGCTTTAACTGACTTACATCTTCCCCCACCTTCGCCAGCTTATTGCCATTGATGATGCGTCCACCAGCATAGATTGGCTGGACGGCAGTTACCGCCGCAATAATGCCATTCTTCATCATCGACACCTCTATAGGGTTAGACATGGAGGCAAGGGCCGAGGGGGGCAACATTTGAGCCATCATCTGGCCCAGCTCGCTAAGAATATAATCTTGAGGGTTGATAGTCGTCTCGGCCATACCCCTATTAGCCTGAAACCACAAGCCAGTGGCGCTCACGGTAGGGAAATAGTTCATTCGCGCCTCCTTCTTTTGAAGCTTAGCTGCCTCAATATCGTGCTTTGCCGCCCTAATGGCAATGTTGCAGCTGCGTGCCGAGTCGCACAATTGTTCTATATTATAGGTTGGTTGTGCTTCGCCAAAGGTAAAAGCCGTTACAACAACAGCTAATGACAACAGATGTCTCATATGAGTGTTATTTTAAGTTTGTTTTCCAATAAATGACAGGCAGCATAGTGACCACCATGATGAGTGAACCGATACCACCAGCAAAGATAGTGACGCCCACAGGCATCCAGAACGATGACTGGGCTATAATCATGGGGACAACACCAACAGCCGTTGTCGCTGTGGTGAGGAAGATTGGAACCATGCGACGCTTGCCGGCATCGTAGGCAGCCTGCTTAACGGCTTTGTTGTAGGCTTTTCGGTCGACCTTCCAGTCGCCATGCTCTTCAATATATTTCTTTATCAAGTCGTTGGCATGCTCAAAGATTAGAATCTCGTTGCGCATTATTATTCCCATGAGAGTAATCAAACCAAAGATTGAGGTCAATCCCAAATCTCGGTCCATCATGCCAAGTCCAATCAAAGCACCTGGCGTCATCAAACCCAAAGCTGCAATGCACACTAGCGTAATGCCAAATTTCTTGAAATTGAACAGCAGGAAGAAGAAAATGATAATCATGGCAATTGTTATACCCCAGAAGATTTGTGGCAGAGCCTCGTTGCCATACTCAATCTCACCTCCCACCTCGCAACGCACTCCTTGAGGAATTGGAATCTCCTCCTGCATGATTTTTGCAATATTCTTCTCAACAGGACCAGTGTAAACGCCTTGCTTGAACTGCCCAGTGACAGTAATGCAACGCTCGCCACCACGATGCATGATGCGACTCTCACTCCACGACGGTGCCACCTTTGCCACCTGCCTGAGCGGAACGGTAGTGTTCTTGCCCTCAATATTTCCTGCCAGTATTGAATTGGTGGTTGCAATGCCAATGTCGCCAACACTTGAGAACGAGAGGACAGCATCATCCTTGACAACTATAGGCACATCGTAATTGCCCTCCCACACTTCACCCACCTTGAGGTCGCTCGTCATCGCTCCAAGAGTCAACTGAGCTCCAGTCCTTGTAACCCCCAGCTGAGCCGAAGCCACTGGGTCGAGCTGTACATTCACGATGGGATAAGGCTGTAGATAATCGGTATGAACCCATTCCACCTCGGGCATCTCACGCATACGCTCTATCAATCGCTCGGCTACCACATGCAACGAGTCGATGTTGTCGCCATAGAAACGATACTCCAGCTCGTTGACCTCAAGATAGTCAAGACGCTTGAACTTGACGTAGGCATTAGGGAAAGACTCTCCAAGCATGGGCTGATATTTAGCCAGCATCTCGAGTGTAGCCTTGTTAGACTTGGTGTTCACAATAAACTGAGCATAATTCTTACCGGGCATTTGAGGAGCATAGGCATCCATAAATCGTGGCGAAGAACAGCCAATGAAGCTAGTGATTCCCACCACATTGGCATCTTTTTTAAGCTCTTGAAAAACCGTTTCGGCAATGCGCTCGGTCTCGGCCAAGCCTCTACACTCGGGCAAGAAAATCTCCACAGCAAACTGGTCACGATCGGCATAGGGGAAGAGGCGAATCTTGAGTGTATTCACTATCAACGATGACAGCAGTATCACCACAATACCTGTCAAAATGGTTATCCACGGATGCCGGAACGTGAAGTCCAACACATGGTTGTAGATGCGCTGCACGCCATTGGTAATGGCATTCCCGCCCGTTTTCACCTTGTCGGGCCTGATGATGCGCACTTCGAGCAAAGGAATAATTGTAACTGCTATAATAAGCGAGACCATCAGGTTGATAGTGATAGTGATTGGGAAGTCTTTCAATGCATCATAGAAGGTTCCCTTCATTGTTAGGAGGAAGGGATAGAAGATGATGCAAATGCACAAGGTGGCCAACAGCATGGGCAGGAAATACTGCTTTGCCGAGTCGATAGCTGCGCGCTTGGGCTCATAGCCTTTGCCCAGATACTCCAGATATCCATCAATAACCACAATGCTGTTGTCGACAATCATTCCAAGCACAACAATAAGTGCTGCCAGCGTGACGATGTTGAGCTCAATGCCAGCAAAGTACATAATGGATACCGAAACAAAGGTGCTCAAAGGTATAGTGATTGCCGCCACAATCGCTGAACGAAGGGGGAACAACACCATCATCACAAGAATGATAATGAGCATGGAGATGAGCAGGTCGCGCAAGAAGTCGGTAACGCTAATGCTCACCACCTTAGGCTTGTCGGCTATTCGAGTCACATTGACATCGCTGGGGAGCTCGTTTTGCCTGTAATCGTTGAGCACCTTCTCCACATCACGGCCATATTGAAGCACATCGTTGCCTGGAGTCATCTCCATCGACAATAGCATGCACGGATGCCCATCCTGCTCGATGCGGTCGGCCTGAGAATCGTATTCCCTAGTCACTCGCGCGATGTCCCTCACGCGTACTACCTTGCCCGAGAGAGGATCGGAATATATAATTTGATTAGCGATTTCTTCTTCGCTATTCTGCGTTGGTTCAACATGTATAGGCACTTGCTGGTCGGCATTGCTAATGCTGCCACTCATGGTCGTGAGACCGTGTGATTGCAGTTCGGACAGCAGCATTCGGTCGTCAATGCCGTAAGCCTGCAGTCGTTGGCGGTCGATATAGAGACTTATCTGCTCCTTGTGCTCACCATAAATCTTAACGTTGGATACCGATGGTATCCTGCGCAAACGATCACTTATCTCATCGCTATACTGCTTGAGGTCACGGTAGCTACGATCCTTGCTGTCGATGGCAATGAGCAACGCCGAGGTGCTGCCAAAGTCGTCGTTGACAACCAGTGCCAGCACACCCGAAGGCAATTGGTTCTTGAAAGTGTTGAGGCCATGCTTTATCTTGCTCCAAACCTCATCCTTGTTGTTAACATTGTCGTTCAACCTCACAAACGCATAGCACATCCCGTTTTGCGATGTGGTCGAGGTCTTTGCACGGTTAACCTCGCCATAGGTGAACAGATATCGCTCCAAGGGGCGGGTGACTTGCTGCTCAATCTCCTCGGTAGTGGCTCCTGGATAGACAGCCACAACGACACCCTGCCTAATGGTTACATGCGGGAACTCATCTTTAGGCATCACATACATGCCATAAATGCCCAGCACAAACAGGATTCCAATGATGAGCAGCGATATGGGGTAATGCTCAAGAGGCCACTTGAGCCAATTCATTTTCTTCTCCATAGCCTAATACACTACTTGTGAGCCCTCACTCAGTTTTTGATTGCCGTTGGTTACTACTCGGTCGCCAATGCTCAGACCGTCGACAATAGCAATGCGATTGCCCAAGGTTTGCCCCACGGTAACCACCGAACGGTGAGCCTTGTTCTGCGTGTCAATAACCCAAACGAAATTCCGACCATCGGGCTGTCGTTGCACTGCGTTGATGGGCACAAAGATGCTTGCCGACGCTGCCGACTGAATAGTAGGGAACGAAACCGATGCCACCATGCCAGGCAGCAACTTGTGTCCCGGATTCGACACGTTGATGCGAATGTCGTAGGTGTGAGTCGCCACATCGGCCTGAATACCTTTCTCTATGGTTCCTCCGTTAAATGTTGAGTTGGCTGCCTCAACCATTATTGCCGAAGGAGTGTTGGTGCCAATGTATTTAAGCTCGGTTTCAGGAATCGACACCTTAACCTTCACTGTACCAATGTTGAGGATGCTCATCACCGCCTGTGAAGGCAGGGCCGTCTCTCCCACGTTGAGTTGCCTCTTCCCTATCACACCACTCACTGGTGCTATGAGCTTTGTGTCGGCAACACCTTTTTGTGCGATTTTCTTAGTCGCTTGTGCCGATGTTACATTGGCTCGGGCAGTGCTCAGTGCAGTTTCGGCCTGCCGTAAATTAGTTTCCATCTCAACCCATTTAATCTCAGGAATAGAGCCATTGTCATGAAGAATCTTCATTCGGTCATAGGCATCCTTGGCTTGAGCATATTTATTCTCGGCTTGCTTAACCATATCCTCGGCCTGTACATTCGACACTTGGGCTATCTCAACGGTACTTGTTGGCGTTGTAGCGTCGATCTCGGCAAGCAGCTGGCCTTTAGTGACCATCTGTCCTTCATTCACCAGCATTCTCTTTATCACTCCCATCGTGGTGAAACTCACAGCCGTTGCCTCACTTTCCTCAACGACTCCCACATAGGACATTCCATTACCGCCTGCACCGAACCGTGCGGCCTCGGTCTCGACCCTTATGGGATATTTGTCAACCTTTTCCTCTTTCTTTTTGCATCCAACTATGAGTGAAGCAACCAAGATAATAAATATTACTTTCTTCATCGTCATCCTATATTTTATTTACAAAAGTAATAATATAATGACAAAAGGCAATTTCTAAAACACCCCGACTATGTTTCATTTTTCTCATTGGTTAAAAATAAAACAAAAAAACTGACAAATAAAACATTCTATTACATCCCAATTTATTAATTTTGCAAAAAAACAGGACAGCATGAACCGCAAAGAAGAAATAACCCTAAAAACTCTTGCCGAAAAGGAGGAAGTGAAAATAGGATATTCCGACAAAGATATCATAGTTGTTGACAGCATTCAAAAGTTTGCCGAAATCAAAGCCGCCCACATCGCAATGAATGTAATAATGATTTGCACCAATGGGCGAATACAGGCTCACATGAACGGCAGGCCAATGGAATTGATAAAAAACCAGGTAGCCATAGTGCCGCAAAATGTAGTGGTGACCAACATCATGATTAGCCCTGATTTCAACCTAAAAGCCATGTTCCTCAACAACAGCATCTTGCAAAATACATTGCGCGACAAGATGATAGTTTGGAATGACATCATGTACATTCAACACAATCATGTCATCACCTTAAAAAGCGAATATTTGGAAATATTCTCGCACTTCTATGACATGTTAAACATGGCTATTGAGCATAGTCAAGAAAACCCCTTCAGGAATGAGATTATTCATTCCATTCTCAGTGCCGCCATTCTTGCCGTGTGCGGTGAATTGAAACTATCGATGCCGTCAAACGATGAAAAACCCCAACTTCCAAGCACTCATTTCCAACGTTTTCTTGAAATATTACATAACGGTGAAGTCAAATATCGCTCGGTTGAGTCTTATGCGAGCGAACTGTGCATCTCGCCCAAGCACCTTACAGCCATCTGCAAGAAATATTCAGGCAAGACCGCTAACGATTGGATTAGAGAGCAAGTGCTAGAAGACATCAGATACTACTTAAAAAACACCGACTTGAGCATCAAGCAAGTGTGCGACCGGATGGGATTCTCCAATACATCGTTCTTTGGCAAGTACGTAAAGCAACATTTGGGAATGACCCCAATGGAATTCCGCAAAAGCTAAAATTACTGTGGTTCTTTTATCTTTTTAAGTTCCTCAAGCAGTTTTCTTACCTTATCGCCCCATTCGGTGCCTGCAGGCTCAATCGACATTACCTTTCGGGCTGTTATTTTCGCCTCTTTTATGTTGTTGTCCTGCTTGTAGGCACAAGCGAGGACATATCCTATTTCGGGAGTAAAATAAGCGTAATTGCTATTACGGTTGGCATTCGACTCCTCCCAGAGGGCATCAAGTTTAGCAATGTTAGCCTTAACGTTATTGCCAGCCTCAACCTCAGCCAGCAAACTATCAAGTTCATTACTAATGGCCACATTTATCGAGTCGCTTTCCCAATCATAAATATATGGACTATCACAAATCTCATCACCACTGGCAATCTTCTCTTCAATATCCTGCTGGTACTTTTGAATATCACGCTTCAACATAGTAAAGAAAGCAATTGCTACAACGCTTAACAAAACCACAGCCGATACAGCTACCAATATAGGAACTAGCCGATGGCGTTTTTTTGCTACAGGCGGTGCCATCGGCTGCTGTGCCATATGCTCGGAGGCTTGTGGTGGCAAGGGTGGTGGCAATAGTATGACATTGGGCTCGACAGCAGCCACTTGGGAGCCTACGTCAATACCAGTTACTCTCAATGCTAGCGATTTCATTCCGTCGCTGCCACTATTTCTTATCAACTCGATTATTTCGGTGTCGTGCTCATTGCTACTAGCATTGCTTAATGCAGCATTCTCATTGTTGCCTGCTGGCACATCGCGTCGCATCCTCTTGAGAAACTCATGGGCCTTATTATCAACTATATCAGCCAGCATCGATGACAGCGACAGCTCTTGCTGACGCATGTCGCCCCAACGAATTCTATCATAGAGCGCCACCATAGCCCGTGCGAACACCTCGCTGCATTCATCAGGAGTTAGCGAGTAATTACTGTTTAGGTGAGATTGGGCATTTTCCCACTGCTCACGAGCGAAATCATTGAGTAAGTTATCGTCTTTTTCCATTAAGCGAGTATCAAATAGATTGATACAAATTTAATCACTTTTTTCTGATAACAAATAAACTTCCTGAACAAAATCGAAATTCCAGTCCAATGGTTGCCATAAAAACGTTGTTTATTAACCTCAAGACTTATTTTTTTTGTTAAAATATATGTTTTTCAGGATGATTTGAGAAATAGATTTTTATATATTGAATAATTATTGTATTTTTGACCGCTCTTTTTTGACAAGAGCACAAAAACAAACCCAAAATGGGATAAACCAAACACAATTATTGAACAACTTTTTTAAACCATTTAACTTCAACATTTATGACAAAAAACAGACTTTTCAGTCTGCTAATGTTCTTCTTGGGCCTTGGATTGCTTGCACAAGCTGCTCCAGTCACCCAACAAGAAGCTCAACAAGCAGCAACGAAGTTCTTGCTTAGCAAGCAAATCGCTGGCAACAACATCAAGCCCGCCACCCTTAGTGTAAACAAACTCAAGGGCAGTAATCAAGCAGCATTCTACATTTTCAACGTTGGAAATAACCAAGGTTTTGTTGTAGTTGCAGGCGACGATCGCATCAACCCTATCCTTGGCTACAGCGACGAGGGTTACTTCGACGAGGCAAAGGCTCCTGAAAACATGAAGAACTGGCTCAACGAGTATGCTGAACAAATCGCCTTGCTCGACCAGGTGTCAAATATCAAGGACGCTATTGCGGCTCCCAAGGCCGAGAACGTGGTCGACACCCGCAACTCAATCGCTCCACTTATCACCACCAAGTGGGACCAGGCTACTCCATACTGGAACGAGTGCCCACAATTCATGAATTCCGACAATGAAGAGGACGGCTACGAACTCGCTTACACAGGCTGTGTTGCCACCTCGATGTCGCAGCTGATGAATTTCTACAAATATCCTGAGACGACTCCTCAGGTGATTCCTGCCTACAGTTTCACCTATAGCGACGGAAACTACAACTACTCTACCGTTGAGATGCCCGAACTGCCCATCACCACATTTGACTGGGCACACATGCGTGATACCTATACTGGTGCTGAGGACGAAATTTACACATCGGCAGTGGCTCACTTGATGTTCTATGTGGGATGCTCCATCAAGTCGCAATATGGTGTCTCGGCGACTGGTGCCTACACCGACGACATCCCCAAGGGATTCGCACTCTTTGGCTATGGTTCTAAGCTCGCCTATCGCAACGACTACACTCAAGAGGTGTGGGACAATATGGTTTATCAAGAGCTGGCCGCTGGCCGCCCAATGATTTACAACGGCACAGCAGGCAGTGGCGGTGGCCACTCTTTCATTTGCGACGGCTACGAATATGGCAACTACTTCCACATCAACTGGGGATGGGGAGGCATGGGCAACGGCTACTTCCAGCTTGCAGTGCTAAACCCCTATGCAAGTGGCATTGGTGGCTCATCGAGCGCTGAAGGCTACAACATGAAACAGAATATCGTTTATAATGTCATCCCTGGTGGCACATCTCCTGGCGAAGATGAAGAGGAACCAGCCCTCACCGCTACTGCAACAAGTGGCCCCAGCGGTTGGGACCGCGACTCGAAAGACAAACCTTTCAAGATTTACAAGTCGAAAATTGTAAAGGTTAGCTACTCCGACCACTCAGGCTCGGGCAAGAAGTTCAAGACGGCTCTTGCTCTCTTGAATCCAGCTGACGGCACATTCGAGGTTCTCGCCAATTCGGCCGACAACATTTATATGACTGTTACCACATCGGCTCTGGGTCAGACCCATAGCTTCGGTAGCGGTGTTGCTTCCAACTCAAGCGAAGTTATAGGCTTCGGTGCCGGCCTCACTGGTACTTACCATCTTGTTGGCGTTTATCAAGTGGAAGGCTCTAGCGAGTGGAAGCTAATGAAGGAAACCGACCGCCATTACATTGAGGTAAACATGAGCAACACTTATTGTGAGGCAAGTGCACATCCCACCATCAACCTCCAAGTCACCAACTGGGAATTCACTGGTGGTGAGCGCGTAGGCTTGAAAGAGCAAGTGAATGTAACTGTTAAGAATAACAGTGTTGACCGCTTCTTTGGCGACCTGTATCTTGACTTTGGCGGACAGCAAATCGACGAGTACTCACAGTATACCACTGTAGTTCAAGCCGAGGTGCTTTCTGGCGAAGAATCGGTTGTAACATTCAATGTCCGTCCAGCTTCAGCAGGAACTAAGACTGTAAGGCTCATGCGCATCGACCAGTATGGCGACTACATCACCATCGGTAGCAGCACTGTCACCATTGCCCAGAGCCAAGAGGCCGAAGAGTTAGACCTCTCAGTAGTTATCAAGGCCGAGAATGCCACCACGCAACCAACAGAGAATGACATCTTTGGTGAGATATATGACAGTCATGCACTCTTTAGTGCTACAATCACCAACAATAGCGACGGTGAGTATAACAAATACATTTTAGCACCTTTGTTCCTCGTTAACAAGGAAGATGATGGCTCGGTAGCCGGTGGTTCTATGGTAACCTATAAACAGGAAACCATCTCACTCGCTGCAGGCGAAACAAAGACCTTCTACTTTGACTTCGACAACCTTGCCTATGGTTCAACTTATGCTATGAACATCTACGCACGCAACAACGTGCCCGACGGCGAAGATGCTCCACATGTTGATAACATTGTGAAACCTGGTGAGTCGAAATACTATGACGTTCTTCCGGGCATCATCACTTGGACAGCCAGCGGCATTCGCAACAGTTACCAGCCTGTAGAGAATTTCGAGGTGGCTAGTGATGTTGTTGCCGTAAGTCTTGAAGGTTTGAGTATGAACAACATTGTTCCAAACAACAATCCCAACACACTTTACTTCATCAACGAGGGAGCTTCGGCACCAGCAAGCCTCAATGGCTGCAACATCGTGGCTGGACCTACTGCTCAGAGCATCGTTTTGAAAGATGGCTACGGTTACTTTACTCCACAGAGCTTCACTGCCCAGAGCATCAGCTATGAGCGCACATTCGCCAAGGCCCGCCAAGCCGGAGTAGCCGAGAACTGGAGCACTATCGTGCTGCCATTCACTCCTGCAACTTGCTCAGCAAGCAATGGCTTGTGGATTGAACGCTTTGCTCAAGAAGAGGACGGTGTGGTGAAGTTTGCCGAAGTGGAAAACATCGAGGCCAACGTGCCTTACATCATCGCCATCGACAAGGCCGCCAACCTCATCAACACCCCAATCACCTGGAGTGCAAGCAATGTATTGATTAAGGCTGAGCCCATTGCCTACACCAGCGGTGAGAACTACCTCATGGCAGGCACATTTGTAGAGCAGACCCTTGAGGAAATCTACAACGTTGACGCTGCAGGAGCTATTGCCAAGTGGGGCAACAGCACTGTGGGTTCGTTCCGTGCTTACTTCAAGGAGATTGCTGTCCTTGAGAATCATGCCAACATCCTGCTCCCAGGCGAGGAACAGCAGCAAAGTATTCCCGGCGACGTGAACGGCGACGGTCAGGTTACCAGTGTTGACGTTACTGCCCTGTACAACTTCTTGCTCAATGGCGATGACAGCGACATCGTGAACGGCGACCAGAGCGGTGACGGACAGATTACAGCAGCCGACGTTACAGCAGTCTACAACGTCCTTCTTGGAAACAACAATTAATCAATAATTGCACATAAAAAAACTTAAAGGTGCTTCCTGAATCTAGGAAGCACCTTTAATTTTGCAAATTATCATCTACCGCAATACAGGCCAGTGAAATGCTTTAAGCTTCTTCTCAAGTTGCTTTTCCCGCCCCATGAGATAGGTGTCGACAAGAGCATGAAATTGCGGCGAATGGTTCATGTGGGTGAGGTGAGCCAATTCATGGCAGACAGTAAGTTCTATAAGCTCTTCGGGCAAGAAGAGAAGGTTTGCCGAGAGCTGAATAACCTTGCCAGGGGTGCAATGCCCCAGCTTGCGCAAACCGCGTCCAATTTCGAAGCGTAATGGCGCAACCCCTACCCTCTTGCTCACTTCCTGCGCCAGCGGAATGAGCTTTTCGTGAGCATGGCTGTCAATAGCCGAGCGCAACGCCTTCGACACCCACTGCTTGTTGTGCGAGTCATCTAGGTCGCGTCCTTTGGGCACCAGTACCTTGACATTGTCAGGGGTATGCTTAAAGAGAATAAAGTCAGGGCGCTCGGTCTGCTCCTCGATAGTGAGAGTCAAGCCATAGCATTGTATCACTTGCCCAATGTGATAGGACACGATGTTTTTGTCCCTGCTGGCGCGCAACTTGACACGAAACGTCTCGAGAGTGCTGCGCAGTTGAGGTTCACCCACACCACGCGGTGCGTTCATATAGAGCGTTTCACCCTTCCAACGCATGGTGATATTGCGCATGCCAGCACGAATGCCAACACGCACTTCACCAAACTCCTCATCCTCAATATAGTACATCCCCAACCAAGCTATAAACCACTAACTAACAGCTCACTTGCACTGTGATGCCAGTCTCGGCCTCGATGCGGCGTGCAATGCGCTTGAGATCCTCGGCAGGCACCTTAACAAGTTTCTCCTCGGGAGTCTTACGGTCGATAGTGTAAAGCATTATTTCCCGTGGCTGAATTGCAAGATAGGCGTTGATGAGAGCATCAATCTCGGCATCGGTAGTGTTGTCAACAATCTGACCGTCATGCTCACCGCGCACCATCATGGTTTGTACGATACACTTGCCGCCAAAGGCCTTCAAGTCCTCAATAATGCCCTGTGGTAACACGTTGGGCGACGTTGGGCGATTGATGAGCCTCATGGTGCGAGCCACAGCACTGTCGAGTTTGAGTATGTTGTTATCCACCTGCTTGAGAGCGGCTATTACATTGGGGCGTCCAGCCATCGTGGCGTTGCTCAGCACGCTTACTTTAGCCTCAGGAAAATACTGGTTGCGCAAGTTAATAACGTCGTGCACTATCTCCTTGAACTTGGGGTGCAATGTGGGCTCTCCGTTTCCCGAGAAGGTTATCACATCGAGCTTCTCGCCTGTCTCATGCATTTCCTGAAGCTTGGCTTTTAACTGTTTTTTGAGCGTTTCACGCTTTGCCACACCTGTGGTGCCAGGACCCTGAGCATTGTAACCAGCCTCGCAGTAGAGGCAGTCGAAGGAACAAATCTTGCCATCGTTAGGCATGAGGTTAACACCTAGCGAAGTCCCCAACCTGCGGCTGTGGATGGGACCAAATATCGTACTTGTGAATAAAACTGTCTGCATAGCTATATATTTTTACACATTTATCTTACAACTTTAGTAAACACAGGTGCCTTGCCATCGAGAACGGTAACATACACCTTCATCTCAACTGGTGGACGCATCTGAAGATTTGAATCGTTTTTCCGAGGTTTATCGACTGCAGTGAACAGATAATCCATGCCATTAGGAATTGTGCGTGACGCCACAGTCATCGCTTTGGCACTTATCATTGGGTAATCACCCACCGCTGCATCAAAGATGGCAGCCTCCTCATCACTAACTACGTGCTGCGCAGGAAATGGATCTAATTTTACATACTCGCCCTTGAGGAAACCACTTGCCTTGAGAAACTGGTCAACTTCTTTGGGCATAGCATCCATGCGGGCGGCGCGCACTCCATAGCCGTAAAGAATCTTTGCTTTAGGCTGAGCCTGGGCAAGATAGGCAGCACTCGACTCCAAGCCTCCGCTGCCAAAGGTGCAGAAGGGCACAACTCGCTTTCCACTCAGGTCCACTTTGTTGAGCAGCGTGGCAATGGGTGGAGCATAGGTGCCGTACCAAATGGGATAACCCAGGAATATGACATCATACTTTTTAATGTTGGCTTTTATAGGCTGAATCGCGGGAGTGATTCCTTGCTCACGCTCTTTCCTGCTCCGTTCAATGGTTGCCTTGTAATCTCCATCATAGGGTGTTACAAGCACGATTTCCTCAATATCAGCCTTAAGCCGCTTGGCAATTTCTTGGGCGACTGCCTTGGTGTTCGACGTCTGAGAATAATAAAGCACAAGAGCTTTCTTCGCCTCGGCTTTAGGACTTCCCAAAGCAACCAGCATCGTTACAGCTGCAATACCCATAATCCATTTTAGAATTTTCATAATTTATCGATTTATTAATTTGTCAAAGAGTTGAAAGTATTGCTGTGCTATCTTCGAGGCTGCAAACTTGCGCTCCACCTCACTGTGAAGGAACTCACGTGACACGTTGGCTCCAATCGCCCACTCAATGCCATCTGTCACGCTCGCAGCGTCTTTATAATCAGCAATATACCCAGTTTTTAGGTGGTCCACGATGTCGGCTTGACCTCCCATCCCGAAAGTCACTGGCACGCATCCACTTGCCTGCCCTTCGATGAGCGTGCCCGGCAGGGTCTCATAGAGCGAAGTAGAGAGAACCACATCACCGTGGCCATATACACTGGCAACATCATTCACCATGCCAAGATGAGTGTAAGGCAAGGCTATTTGGTCGAGCAGAGATATATCTTTTATAGCACCAAACAACAACAAATGCAAGCGCTGGGCAAGCTCCGGCTTATATTCAGCTATGTGCTTTGTGGCAGTAATAAGATGATCAAAGCCTTTCACAGGATCGTCAAGGCGCGCAGCACCCATCACAATCACTTTCTTGTCATCGTCAATGCCGTAATCACTGTTTGGCAACCTCTCTGCCGAGAAGTTCTCGACAGGGAACGCATTGGCTATCACACTAATATCACTATCGCGCATCAAGCTGCTCTCGCGGCACTTGGCAGCAAGCCAATTGCTTACCGCCACAAAGTGGATATCGGTTTCGCGGTAAAGTTGGCGCTTGCGCTCCTGTGTAACGGAAGAAAGGTCACGTCCCTTGCCGCCAAGCAAATGGCAGCTCTCGCAAGTTGTCTTAAAGCCTTGGCATTCATAGGCATGATGGCATGAGCCAGTGCAATTCCACATATCGTGCATGGTCCACACTATGGGTTTGCCACTCTTAGCTATCTGCTCTATGCCTTTGAGCGACAAAGTGCCTTGGTTCACCCAGTTAAGGCAAACTACATCAGCATCTTTTATCCAAGGATGATTAACGACATTTACGCCATGCGTTGCTGGGTCGGTCATGAATAGAGTGCTTCGATTGAAGCCGTTACGACACCACACCCCTACCCTCTCGGCAAGGAAACGACACTTGTTTCCCCACTTGCTGCCCATTATGTCCACAAGTGAATCATCGGTCTGCTTGTCAACTACTAGCATTCGGGCATCAACGCCAGCATTAACTAGGGCATGCACGAGCCTCAGCGACACAACTGCAGCGCCGCCTTTGCTGTCACTCTTATTAACCAAGACAACTTTCATGCCCTCTAGAATTTAATCCACAAAAATAACTAAAAACTTTGACAATCTCGGCCTAGCGTCAATAAAAAACGATTCTCTAGTCGCCAAACGACTCAAAGCCTATTTCCTTGGCTTTCTCGGCGCTCATCAAGTAATAGGTAACGTCGCCCTCGACACACACATCCCCAGCATTATTGGTCAAGACAGCATGCATAAAAAGCAGGTTGCGACGCTGCTCGGTGATGTGAGCCCTAACAGTAAGCTCAGGATCTTGGGTCGAGACAGCCTTGCGGAAACGCACGTTCATCTCAACAGTGAAGCCATTGGTGTGCATCTTGCTAGTGACAACCCAGCCACAAGTTTCGTCGATGAGTGTGCTCAAGATGCCACCGTGCAAGGTGTCGATCCATCCCTGATAATTGGGCTGTGGCTGCCAGTGGGTGACAATGTCGTCGCCGTCTTCCCAAAACTCTAAATGCAAACCAATGGGATTGCCGGGTGCGCATCCAAAGCAGTTGTAGCGTGGATGACCACGCCACGGATTCATAATCTTTTTCATATCTTAAATACCAACCACTACCCCACTGTCAATCAATCGTTTAAGAGTTGACTATAGAGCGATGTTATCTTGTGATAGAAACTCTCATAATTGAGGTGCGTGTCAAAATCCCTCTTGGCCTGACGACCCATGCGATTTATGAGCTCGCGGTCATTGACGAGAGTCTTAATTGCCTCGGTGAGCTGCTCCACATGATTCGGCTTGACAAGAATGCCATTCTCCATGTCACGCACATATTCGGGCTGCGCACCATTATTGGTGGTGATGATGGGCTTGCCCTGCTTCATATATTCCAGGTTGCTTATACCCTGCATCTCGGGGATGGTAGATGGCTGCACACCAAAGTCGCACTGCCACAAGTAGCCATGCATATTGCGCTGGAATCCCATCAAATAAACATTGTGAACTAGTTTATTCTCAATGATATAGCTCTTAATGCGCTGCACTGCCTTGGGCTGACCCTCGCCTAGCATCACGAGTTTGTAGCTATCGCGATCCAGTTCTGAGATAGCCTTGAGCAACACGTCAACACCTTTTTCATGGTTAAGGCGGCTATGGAACATAATGAGAGCCTGGTTTGGATTCATTTTCAGCTCCTTACGCAGGTCGGGCACAGGAGCCTGAGCACTAGTGTCGGTGTTGAGCACACTCTCGGGAATCACACTGGCGAGCGACCTCTTAATTCGCGGTTCGGCATGAGAGAGGAAATGGTCGTAGGCAAACTGCGAAACAAAAACATATCGGTCGATGTTTCGGTACACCTTCTTCGACACATAGTTGAAAGTGGGTTTCTTGAGGGTGTGAGGCGTGAAGACCACCTTAGTATTAGGGTTATCGCTAATGATGCGTGCCATAACAGCGGTTACTGCATCGCGATAGGTGTGCACATGCACGATGTTTTTGCCCTTTCGTAGCATGCGCGCTAAGCGTACTGGACTATCGAAGTCGCGAATGCCCTTGAGCGGCAAAATCGACACAGGAATGTCCATCTTCTGGAACTGCTCGATAATATCATCATTCTTGGCACTCACCACCTCGACATAGTAGTCACGGTCGTGACGCATGTGTGCCACGAGATCGCTGGCATATCGCTCGGCTCCTCCCCATGTTTTGCTCGAGACAATGTGAAAAACATTTATCATGATAAAAATTTTTACGGCTAGAATTATTTAATGTCACGAAGATAGTAAAAAAAAATGACACATGAAAATTAAGGGATAAAAATTGGGTTCACACTCGGGTATTTGGCTTGAATTTTGAAAAAAGGCTCAAAAAATGCGAGGAAAACGGCTTAAAAACGGTGTTTTACAACATTAGCGCATTGAATTTCAACACCTTATTAAGGAAAAACACACGTTACGGTTTTTAAGTGAGAAAAATGAGAAAAACCAAGAAATAGTCCTCCCCTACTCCTTACTGGCATTTTCATCGCTGTGAAGGGCTGCGATAACCAGACGAGCCTTAGTGGCACCCACGACGAATGAAATTTCGTTTGGAGTCGCCTCCTTGATACGCTTAAGACTCTTGAAGTGCTTTAGCAGCGCATTACGTGTTGCTGGACCTATTCCCTTGATGTCGTCGAGCTGACTATGGATTTGTGACTTGCTGCGCTTGTTGCGGTGATGAGTGATGCCAAAACGGTGAGCCTCGTCGCGCAACTTTTGAATCACCCTTATTGTCTCGCTATTCTTATCGATATAGAGTGGGACACTGTCGCCAGGGAAATAAATCTCGTCGAGACGCTTAGCAATGCCAATAGCAGCGATAGTCCCACGAAGCCCAAGTTCGTCGAGCACCTCAACAGCAGCGTTAAGCTGTCCCTTGCCACCATCAACCACCAGCAGCTGCGGCAATTCGGAATCCTCGCTCAAAAGTCTCGAATAGCGGCGATGAATCACTTCACGCATCTGAGCATAGTCGTCATTGCCGTCGGCTGTTTTGATATTGAAATGCCGATATTCCTTCTTTGCTGGCTTGGCATTGCGGAAAACAACGCAAGCAGCCACAGCATTTGTTCCCGAGATGCTGCTATTGTCGAAGCACTCAATGTGCCGCGGAAGTTCGTTAAGGTGCAGATCCTTCATCATGGTTGTGAGCGTGCGAGTGGCTCGCTGCTCAGGGTTGAGTTTCTCCATGCGCTTGAGTTTCTCGATGCGGTATTGCTCAGCATTTTTTAGCGATATTGCCACGAGTTTGCGTTTATCGCCACGCTGAGGCACCACATATTCAACACCCTCAATTTCAAAATCGGGAATCACATTAACAAGAATTTCCTTCACCTTGTCATGCTTATAGGTGTCGCCAAAACGCTCACGGATGTCGCGCACGGCAGTCGAAATTATCTCTTCGTTGGTTTCGTCGGAATCAGCATCCTGGAATTTGTATTCGACAGTCACACTCTGCACAATTGCTCCGTTGCGCATGTGCATGAAATTGACATAGGCCGCACCGTCGTCACGCACAATAGTGAACACGTCGATGTTATGAATAGTGGGGTTGACGATTACCGACTTGGCGCGATATCTCTCCAGCAGCTGGTATTTTCGTTTGATAATTTCGGCTTCTTCAAACTTTAATTCCTCGGCCCTCGCCATCATTTCCTGCAGGAGAAAATCGCTCACTTGCTTAGTGTCGCCATTGAGAATTTTGGTTATGTTGTCGATATAGTTGGCATATGTTTCATGTGAAACAAAACCCTGACAACATCCCTCACAGTTCTTGATGTGGTACTGCAGGCAGAGTTTGTATTTGCGATTTTCCACATTCTCGGCAGTCAATGGATGCCGGCAAGTGCGGATAGGGTAGAGCTGCTTGATCGTGTCGACAAGCGCATGGGCGACCTCAGTCTTTGGGTAAGGTCCAAATAATTTCAACCCCTTTGAATGCTTCTCGCGAGTGAGAAATACACGCGGAAACAGCTCCTTCGTGACACAAATCCACGGGTAGGACTTATCGTCCTTGAGCAACACATTGTAGCGTGGCTGAAATTCCTTGATAAGGCTATTTTCGAGATCAAGAGCCTCTTCCTCGCTGTTGACCACAATATATCTCATATCCCAGATATTGCGTACGAGCAAATTGGTGCGCACAACAGGATGCACGCGATTGAAATAAGAACTCACGCGGCGCTTCAGGTTTTTGGCCTTTCCCACATAAATTACTACTCCTTCCCGGTTCAGGTATTGATACACGCCTGGACTATCGGGAAGGAGTGATATTTTCAGTTTGAGTTCGTCGCGCATGGGTTACAGGAGAAAGGGGATAGGGGAGAGTTTATGGTGCATTAAAATCACTCGCCCTCGAAGTCGAAGAGAGAAGTTACCTCCACATCGGCAGGGAATAGATTGCGGCCCTTGAGATCGACAAGCTCGCAAATGAAGTTGATATAAACCTTCTTGGGATTCATAGTCTTCACCAGGTCGAGAGCTGCCGCCATAGTGCCACCAGTAGCCAACAAGTCGTCGTGCATGAGAACCACATCATCAGGACTTATTGCATCCTCGTGAATCTCGATGACATCCTCACCGTATTCCTTAGTATAAGTCTTCTTGATGGTCTTTGCTGGCAACTTGCCGGGTTTGCGCAAAGGCACAAAACCTGCGCCCAAACTCGCAGCAAGAATTGCACCGAAGATGAATCCGCGCGCCTCGATGCCGACCACCTTGGTGATGCCTTTATCCTTATATAACTCGATGATGGCATCGCACATGATGCGCAACGACTCAGCATCCTTAAATGCTGTTGTGAGGTCCTTGAACTGTATTCCTTTTACTGGAAAATCAGGTATATTCCTTACTTTGCTCTTTACAAATTCGATTTTTTCTTTTTCCATAATGGTAAATATTTTTTTGTTGTAATAAAAATCACTAGGAGTGGGGGAGGGGCAAATGTTTCACGTGGAACAATGCCGTTTTTTCATCGCCCCATGAGCACCAGCAGGATGTTGATGTCGCTGGGCGAGATACCAGGGATGCGTGACGCCTGACCAATCGTTTCTGGGTTGATGCGCGCCAACTTCTGGCGTGCCTCGGTCGAGAGCTGGAGGATTGATGGGTAGTCAAACTTATCCTTGATATAAAGACGGTCCAGACGCCCTATCTTCTCGGCAATCAACTCCTCGCGCTGAATGTATCCGTGGTACTTAATCTTAATTTCGGCAGCCTCGATAATTTCCTCTCGGCGCGCCTCTTCGAGAGCATCGATCTTAGCCTGCAAGGCAGGGATAAACCGTGCAACTTGTTGAACATCAAGCTGTGGGCGCAACAATAAGTCATAGAGTTTGAGACCCTGCTTAAGTGGTTGATATCCAGCCTCTTCAAGCGACGGATTTATCATCGATGCCTTCACCGAGAAATTGCGCGCAAACTCCACTAAATCATCAACTTGGTCACGCTTGGCGGCCATTAGTTCGTAGCGCTCTTGCGACACCAATCCCAACTCATATCCACGAGGAGTTAAGCGCATGTCGGCATCATCCTGACGCAGCAAGATTCGGTGCTCGGCGCGTGAAGTAAACATGCGATAGGGTTCATCCACACCCTTCGTGACTAGATCGTCGATAAGCACACCTATGTAGGCTTCATCACGGGCAAGAACAAACGGTTTCCTACCGTTGATTGCCTGATGGGCGTTAATGCCAGCTACCAATCCCTGTCCTGCCGCTTCCTCATAGCCCGTAGTACCATTTACCTGTCCTGCGAAATAGAGGTTCTTGACAAGCTTTGTCTCAAGTGTATGGGTGAGTTGGCGTGGGTCGAAGAAGTCGTATTCAATGGCATAACCCGGACGATAGACCTGGGCGTTGCGCAGCGCTGGAATCTTGCTCAGCGCCTCAATCTGCACGTCCCAAGGCATTGACGAAGAGAAGCCGTTCAGGTACATCTCGTGCGTAGTCTCGCCCTCTGGCTCGATAAAAAGCTGATGCGAATCTTTATCGGGGAAAGTCACGAGTTTTGTCTCGATACTTGGGCAGTAACGAGGTCCAACGCTTTGAATTTGACCGTTATATAATGGGGAGTAGGGGAGACCCTCATGCAGCACTTGGTGCACCTCCTCATTGGTGTAGACTATCCAGCAGGAGCGCTGACGCAGCTCACTGCGAACACCAGGCAGATAGGAGAAATGATGGAAGTCGTTCTCGCCATCTTGACGCTGGCATTGGCTGTAGTCGATAGTGCGGGCATCAAGACGCACAGGTGTGCCTGTCTTCATGCGGCTGGCACTGAAACCAAGTGCTGTAAGTTGCTCGGTGATGCCCGTTGAGGCGGGTTCCGACACTCGGCCGCCCTCGACCTGCACGCTACCCACATGCATCAATCCGTTGAGGAAAGTGCCAGCAGTGAGAATTACTGCCTTAGCATTGAAAGTGACGCCAAAGGCAGTTTTAACGCCCTTAACCATGCCACCCTCGATGACTAGGCCTGTGGCACTGTCCTGCCACATATATAAGTTTGGGGTAGTGTCAAGAATCTTGCGCCAATTCTCGATAAAACGTGTGCGATCGCTCTGCGAACGTGGGCTCCACATAGCAGGTCCCTTGCTGCGGTTAAGCATGCGGAACTGGATTGACGAGCGGTCGGTGACGATGCCCATCTGGCCGCCCAGTGCGTCGATTTCGCGCACTATCTGGCCCTTGGCGATGCCGCCAACAGCAGGGTTGCAGCTCATCTGCGCCACCTTGTTCATGTCCATCGTAATGAGCAGGGTAGGGGAACCCAAGCGAGCTGCAGCACACGCAGCCTCGCAACCGGCATGACCGGCACCAATCACTATTACATCATAGTCAAACCTCATTGAACAAACACATTTTCGGGCAGCAAGGCCAGAGCCTCGTTCTCGTGACGCTCCATTATCTCGCGCTCTCCAGGTCCTTTGTCGTTGATGCCGCACAAGTGCAACACACCATGGATGATGACGCGCAGGAGTTCGCTATTGTAGTCCACACCAAGCTGCTCGGCATTGGTGCGCACTGTGTCGAGCGAAATCACCATATCGCCGCTGATGCGGTGACTGTTACTATAATCGAAGGTAATGATGTCGGTGTAGTAGTCATGGCCCAGGAACTGATTGTTGGTGGAGAGAATGTACTCATCATCGCAGAACACATAGGTGAGCGCACCCACACGCTTACCATGCTCACGAGCCACCGCCTCAATCCAGCATTTCACCTTTTCGGCATCAATAGCTGGCATCTCCACATTCTGGGTAATGTAACTAATTTCCATGCGTCAAAACCTCTCAAAAAAACGAAATGCAAATATAATAAAAAGTTTTGAGTTTTCAGTCATTAGTTGCCAGTTTTCTTATCTGATTTTTGCCGAAAACTACAGTTTTCTCAACTTAAAAACTGAAGGGCATTTAATAATTATTGAGCCTCGTAATAATCACCATCCAACTCGTAAACTTTTTCCTCAGGCATATAGCCAATAACCTCGTCATCCTCAACGACCATAATCCATCCAGGCACCCTTGAAGGAGCACCCATAAAGTGCATGTCGTCACGATATATAATATCAGTCTTGGCGCTTTCCTGAGGACGATAGCGCATGTATACGCCATAACCTCCAAAAGATGTCACCACATATTCATTAAGGATGGAAGGGACAAATTCCTCGCCCCCTCTTGGATGAGACCTCACTCTTTCCACCTCTTTAACTTCCACATAGGTGGTATCGTAGACTTTCACGGTATCAACTACTGGGCCCTTGTCGCTGTTACGTGCCGAACCATAATTTCCACGATCTGTTCCAATGCAGCTGGCAAGCGACAACGATAAAACTAGAGTTGTTGCTATAAATAAAAAACGTTTCATAATGACTTCTGTTTATAGTTTTGTATGTAAAATTATGATTTTTCTATGAAGAAAATATGCTCTCCAAGATTAGTTGGGGGCGGTGAGGCGGTCATCGGTCATGCGAGTCATGTATTGCTGGACGAGGGCTTTGAGCTCGCGCTCCATGGCGGACTGCTCGGGCGCCTTGCCCACAAGGTTTTGCTTGAGCAATGGGTCGGTCTTGAAGCGGTACATGGCCTTGACTTTCTCGCCATCGTGCTGCATCATCCAGTCGCCTTGCAGGAACTGGTAGATGCCATTGTTGTAGTTGAATGCCCAAGTCTCGGCAGCAGGCATGTTTAGCACGTCACAACCAAAAGCTAAATAGGACTTGTCATAACCCAATATTCCCATAAGGGTGGGCATGACGCTTGCTTGCTGCATAAGCACATCGTCGCGCACGGCAGGAGCTAGGCTGCCATCGGGAGTGTAGAAAGCTATGGGCACCGAGTAGATACCCAGATCAGTCTTATAGACGTCGTGAGTAGTTTGGTTGGTGTGGTCGGCAGTAAAGATGAAGATGGTGTTCTTAAACCATGGCTGCTTCGCTGCTTCCTCGAAGAAACGACGCAGAGCCATGTCGGTGTAACGCACACACTTGTGGATGGGCTGAGTGCCTTCCTCGGGATACTGCTGTTCGAGTTCCTCGGGAACCTTAAACGGATGGTGGCTAGAAGCAGTGAACACGGTAGCCAGGAACGGTTCCCTGAAGCCATTTAGCTTGTGGCACATAAACTGCAAGAATGGCTCGTCCCAAATTGCCCAGGTGCCATCGTAGTCTTTGTCGCCACGGGTAGTGGGGTCGTTGTTAAACTCGGTGCGTCCCAGATATTGCTGGTAGCCAGTAGCGCGTGCGAAGGCCTGGAATCCCATCGACCCATTTTGCGCACCATGGAAAAAAGCTGTGGTATAGCCCTTGCCATCGAGCTGACGCGCCATGCCACTCAGATGATTCATCGAGGCGGGAGTAACGAAGAACGGTTCTTTCATCATGGGAATTCCCGAAAGCACGCTAGGCATTGCATCAATACTTTTACGTCCATTGGCATAGCTATACTTGAAAGTTAGCGACTTGGCCATCAGTGAGTCGATAAAGGGGGTATAGCCCTTATACTTGCCTCCATCGAGGTCGTGGTTGAAAAAGCCCACATACTCCTTTCCGTAGCTCTCAACGATAATCACCACCACATTCTTAGGTGTAAACTTGGCTGTGTCGGCTGGTTCGTGAACTGGAGTATAAACGGCTTCGAGCTGAGTTTCGTTGTCGAAGTAATGGGGGTTGCTATACACGTCTTTGCCCATGGTGCGCAGCAATGCAAATGGTGTGTTGAGCACGAGCGCTGCATCTACAGGGCGGTCAACATACTGATTAGCGTTGCTCACCGTGATAGGGCGCACTGCAGTAGCCAAGCCTCCGCGCATGCCACCAATCATAGCCGGCACCATAGCCAGCACTCCCACCACCATGATAACATAGTATCGCCAAGAGCGTGCGCGCTGCACAGTGAGGCGTGGCATAACATAGAGTTTCCACATGAGCCACACCAGCACTATCGCAACAAGCACAAGGTACCAGTGTCGAAGCATCTCGGTACCAAAAATCGCACCCAAGTTACCTTCATGGCTAAACTCCGAAAACACTGTGCTTGTGGTCCGGCGACTCGTGTACTGAAAATAAACGGCGTCCATAAGATTGATTGCCAGGCATATGGCATTAACCACAACAAAGAGCCACTTGCACACCTTGTGATAGGCTGGCCGCTCCTTCAAGTGCAAAGGCAGCAGCATCATGGCGATGTAAAGCGAGCAGGTGTACATAATCGCTGAGGAGTCAAACATGAATCCTCCCTGAAAAGCGCTCATTAATCCCTTAGCGTCCATTCCCTGCGAGAAAATGCTGTAATTCTCAAGCAAATAGGCCACTCGTGCAATGAAATACACCACATAGGCTATTAACAAATTCAACGCAAGTGCCACTAGTGGAGCAAAGCGTGATGTGAGTATCTTATTCTTCATTTATTCTCTATTTGAATTCACTTGCAAAGATAGTGTTTTATTTCTCTAAAATACGGTATTTCTATTGCTATTTATAAAAAAATGATGCTGCTAAAATGAAAAAATTTGCAGATTAAAAAAAATGTATTACCTTTGCAGTCGCAATCGAGCAATGGGAAGATCGCATAGTGGCAATTGCGGCGGACTGTAAATCCGCTCCTTCGGGTTCGGTGGTTCGAGTCCACCTCTTCCCACGCTTCCAAAGGCCTCAACATTACATGTTGGGGCTTTTTTCATACACCAAGGTGAATTAAGTTTGAAAAAAACATATTATATTTGCAAAAACAAGACATTTATAACCCTTAAAAGCACAAGAAAATGAAGAAAATCGCAACAATTGCTGTATGCATGCTGGCACTGGCAGTAACTTTCTCGCTCAATGCCGCCCCCAAGAAAAAAGTGACCAAGAAGAAAGCAACAACCACCAAGGTTACCAAGGCACGTCCAGGCCTTGAGATGCCAACCGACCGTGGCGCCGATGCTGCCGTGGCTTCGTCCTATTCCAACGAGAAAACCATCGAAGAACTCATCGTTGCCGCTGTAGGCAAAGAGGGCACCAAGCAGCCCATCCGCAACCTGCTAGCCAATGACTTCTTTGTAAAACGCTCGGGCATTGCCCCACTCATGGAGCAGATGGGAGGTCTGAGTGGCTCGGCCTACGAGTTTGAGCACAACGGCACCAAGTTCTATATGATAAAATTCAGCAACGTTTTCATCGACCCATATCGCGAAGATGTAATCCTTTTTGTTCCTGACTCCAACAACATAATTCGTTGCCGCTGCGTGAACAGCGAGAACATGGAAATACTGGAAAAGGAGAAAGACTTCGACATTGAGGCTAGCGACGTTCAGAAGTATTACGACTCTACATTTGTAATGTAATTACTTAGAAAACTTAAGACAAAGAAAAAGAGGTTGCTCCCAGGAAATCCTGGAGCAACCTCCTTTTTGTTGATAGTTTTAGGGGCTACCCTATAGCTCCTGACTAACGACGCCTTGCCCTGCGCTGCTGACGCTGCATCTGTCGCATCTGAGCCGCTTCCTCATCGGTCATACCCATTGGCATGCCGTAGTTGTCATTCATCTGAGCAGCTTCCTCGTCGGTCATGCCCCAAGGTTCGCCGTTGTTGCGTGACGGCCTGGTGCGTGGAATGCTAGGCACGTTGCGGCCACTATTACGCCTCATCTGTGCTGCTTCCTCATCGGTCATGCCGAAAGGTTCGTTGGGCCTACTTGGTTTGGCCTTTTCTTTTGGGATACTGGATACATTGGACACATTGGGCACATTGGGTTCGGGCTTATCGTCGATAGGTTGATTCTCTAACTCATCGTCGGCTACCGAGTCGGTGGCAAATGACTCGTTATTGTTGTCGCTTGACTCAACTGTTGAGAAACTGGTGTTATCCTCCTCGCTGCTGAATGAGGTTGAAGACTCGGTGTTCTCTTGTGGTGCCGATGGCTTGAGCACATATTTGTAAAGAGCCCATCCTCCAGCTCCCAAAGCTGCAAGTGCGAGCAGAGTGATGAGAACAATTATGCCGGTATTTGATTTCTTCTTGGGAGGAAGTGTGGGTGGCATGTTAGGATCGTAGCCAGCAGGGTAGGGCACTGCCGCCGGCTGCTGATAAGGCACCTGCTGCATGGGTTGCTGCGGGGCTTGTGGTTGCTGGTAGGGCTGCTGCGCAGGTTGTTGGGGCTGCGTGGGCTGCACAGGTGCTGGGCTACCGCACGATGGGCAATAGCGTGCTCCCTGTGGAATCTCGGTGCCACAATTGATGCAAAATAATCGTGTCATAATCGTTAGGGTTAAGGTGATGTCAATAAAAAAGGCAAAATAACAATCTGCCCCACAAAGATATAACCTATTTCGCACAATTCCAAATACTTGCCACCAAAAAAATCCACCCCCCCCTTAAAAGCCAGGCATAAATCCATAGATCACCTGCTGTTCTTATAACCGAATCATCCAACTCCAGCTTCCATCTCTTTCTGAGCATAGATTACAGCATCATGTTTTACCTCGTCTTCACCCTCAACGGTATCCAACACCTTGTCTGCCAACCAAATAGTCAGCAGTTCTTTCTCTTCGATTTCAAGGAGTTTGGCCATGATAGGGATATGGCTTCGTTTGGCTTTCCTTTCTCCACGCTCTATCTTGCTGTACATAGGTGTGTCTATATCTAGTGCTGCCGCCAGTTTTCGCTGCACCATCCCGTGCTCTTCTCTGAGTTCTTTTATTTTTTTCCCGAATATCATACGCTTTTATTTATTACTTTCTAACTTTTCGATACTTCTGATTTTTGCTATTAGGCTTCTCCGGCTCAGTCATTTCTATAAAACCAAGTTCAAGCAGAGGCTTGATTTGATTGGCTATGTTTGTAGAATTGTATGCATAGCCTATGCGCTCAAGAATTTCCCTTGCGCTTCTGGGAATGCTGCAGAATTGAATGACATCTTTTTGAACCCCACTAAGTGACTTGTAAGAAATGTGCTGCATCTCTATCAAATTATCTCTGTCTTCTCTGTCTCCGTTAGCATCTTGATTATTTTTCAAATTGCTGTTTTCTAACGTTTTATCTCTGTCTTCTCTGTCTTTGTCTTCTCTATCATCTCTGTCACTATCTCTATCATTTTTAACATTAGTCTCTCCTACATCTCTACGCTCAACGGTCACAATAAACTCATTGAGCGTCTCGTCATTGACGAACTTGATGTCAGGCGTAAACTTCAAGGCTCTGGTGATGCCGCTTCCTGCACCAGTGTAGGGCAGCAGATTGATACCATGATTGAACAGCAACTTATTCCTTGGCACCGATGCACCATGCTTAATACTTTCCATGCTGACTCCTTCTGGCAACAGTCCTGGGCTGTGAATCTCAATTCTGTTGTCAAAGATAAACACCCGTAAAGGTGCTTCTATCACATACGATCGATGTAGGATACCATTCGTAACAATCTCAGACAAACTGGCAATCGAAACCTCCAACTCGCCCTGACTGTTGAAGTTCTTTTCCACTTGCTTCTTACGAAGATTTCTGGTCAAGAAAGAAATGATATAGTTGTACAAATGTACGGCATTGCCATCAGCTTCATTCCCGCTCTTGTCGCGGAACTCCGTACCCCCAATGCTGTTTCCCACAAAACTGACACACCTAACAGTGAAGGCGGGCAACCAGCGTTGAGGGAATCTTCCCATCAGCATCAAGGCAGCCACCGTCAATGTGCCATTCTCCAATATCAGACCGTTATTCTTCAAGATTCCCTCTGGTGTCTGGCTTAGGACATCCGCAATCTCTTCAAGGCTTCTATGCCTTAGTTCCGTTATGGACATTTGCTGCCGTTCAAAATCACTTCGGAATCTGTTAAGCAGATAGTCACGCAAGGTATTCTCATCCAAATCCTTGATACTTGTGTCATTTACTGGCATACTGTCTGGATGCATCTGTCCGTTCTCCATCAGCATGACTATCAGTTCTGCATTGTCAAACACCTTGCGTTTGTCAGCCCCCTGTTTAACCCACACAATTCCCTTGTTGTCACGATAAGGTTTGTTCCTGCCTTGTTTGATGGTTGCCACTACGATGACTCCACCCTCCATCTGAACATTCTCAATGTCAAGCAGTATCTGTGGCACCACGCCTTCTGATGCCAGACTCCCCAACAAGTTCGTTGTCTCTTGCACCTCTACAAACGAGAGTGGATTGATGCGTCCTGTCTTGTCATCAATACCCACCACAATCATGCCGCCACGAGAATTGCTCTGTGCCACCATCTCGCAACTCACGTCATACTTATTGTCGCGAGTCACCCGCTCCTTGAACTGCACTCGCGTCTGTTCTGCTGTATCTCTTAGCTTCAGAATGTCTTCTTTTGTCATAGCACTATATTATTATACTTTCACTCTCATCATTATGCTTGTCTTTATTATTTAGTACAGTCTCTTTACTTGTGTTTGCATAACAATATACACAGAAATGACGGCAGGTATTATACATACCAATGTCCTTGCTTATCATGCAACCACAGATTTTCCTTTGTCCTTTATCCTTCAGATTCTTTGGCTTATCGGGAATTGGAGGAATCTCACCAAACATATCACGTTCAGGCAATTTCCCTGTATGGAGATAATATACCAGTTCTTCGTCTTCTGCAAAGATGCGTTTCATCAGTTCGCCATCGATGCAGCGGTTATGTTCAATTCCATATTTCTCCAGGGCTATGTCCTCTGCACAAGTAGCCAGTTGCAAATCCCACCCATCCTGTTTCCAGATGCCGCGCAGTTTAACAAGTCCTTCCACAATCTCTGTGCGTTGGGCATCCGTCATCTCTGCCTGCTCCACATTCTCTTTGTTGAAAAATGACGTCTCTTTGACCAAATTGTTTTGCACTTTTCGATAGGCTTTCACATCAACAAAACTGAATACCAATTTGTCTGTATGTCTTTTCAATTCATTTCCTATATGCCAAATCTTTGTCAATAGCATCCGAGGATTATGCTGAGGTATTATAATCAATGGGTCAAATCGCCAAATCACCCGTTCTTTGCCAATCAAAGATGAAAGCTGCTTAAATGTCTCTATCCGTTTTGCTACAGATGGTACATTCGGCTCAAATCCCTCCTTCTCATAATCGTTCAGTGTCACTTGAAAATAATAATGTATACCTCGCTTGTCCAGTTCTGGCAGATATGGGATAATGGGGGAAGGATCCTTTGTCCAAAATACAATCACACGACATCTTGCAAAAGAAATATACATCTTTTGATTGATGTTGAAAGGATTATACCATGCACAATAGCCTTTAGCCATGCGGTTAAAGAACCACTTGGCATAAAAGGCTGGTATATCGGTCGAACGACTGGCAGATATGATGACAGGGGCTATAGCCTCTACATGCAGTCCTTGTTTATTTTTTATTAATATCTTTTCTGCTGTCATTAAGAATCGCACATATTTGTTCTACATATTTCCTGTTATCCGAAGTTTCTTCAATTCTATTCCACTTATTACTCATGGAAAAACACAAACGAAGGAAGTGTTTAACAGGATCATCTCCAGTATTTGCATACTTCCCATATCCTGTATATTCTTTATCTATATATTTTAAGTTTTCTATCAAATCCATGCGAATCAGTTCTGGAGTATGGATTTGAATAAAAGAAATAGCCTCATCAAAACCAAGAATGTGCATAGAAGGGCGATTTTCTTCTTGGAAAAGAGAGGGGGATGTAATTATATTCTTCTTTTTTCTCGCAGGACGATTTATCAGTTTTTCTATACTTTTAATTACGCTCTTTTGAGCACCTTTTCCATTCTGCAAAGAAGTATCTTCTTTAATCGCATCCATTAAACCTTTAGATAATCCATAGTGAGAATAATACTTCTTATATATCGTCTCATCTTTCTTAGCACTTTTGCATTTTTTGCTTATTATATCCATGAAAGAGTTAAATTCCTCATCATAATCCTTAGAAGTATTATCAGTAATAGATGATATTAAAGATTTCTGTGAAGGAAAATCATCTCCACAAGAATTAATGCCCAAAAAACCGTTTATTTTATTCAAGATTTTAGGAGAGATAAACTGTGCAACCAAATTTTTATGGATTGAGGCATACCCTTCTGTAGCTCCCCAAAGAGTGAGTATAATATCATAATCATGTATGCCATTATCTTCAAGGTAGCGAATAAGAGAATCAAAGTCTTCTCCTTTTAATATATATGCTGCTATTGATTTTAATTCATTACTATTAATAGAGTTAACATCAAACGGTTCAAAATCAATTATGTTTTTTCCTATAGCATTAATATACTTTCGCTCTTCAGGGATCAAATTCCATTCATCTTCACCATGGTTCTTCTTTAGAATTAATGAGATGCTGGACAATATAGTTTTCATTGCAGACATTTTATCAACCCTTAGCAATTCTTTGCTTATTTTCCCTGAAAGGATTAGCCTCAATACCTCATTAGCTAAATCATACCCTTTGATAGTAATAATACCATTAGTGTATTCGAACAAATCAAAATCTATTGTATCCAAATTAAAAGTTGTTGTATTTTGAGAATAAGCTATTGTATGTGAAGAAAGCTCTTCTCGATAGTAAATCCATCTGTTCTTGTCACTCTGTGCTGCAGGTAAATCTGGGCTAACAGAATAATTATTCAATCTAAAGAATTTAAAAATTGCTTCTTTGAACACATTAAACTTTTTTAGGATAGAAGATTCTTCAGGATCACATTCTTTATTCCAGTGTTCATATGCGTTACGATCAGCAATTTTTATATAATCTTCATTCAAATTGGTCAGTCTTTCATAAAAGATGGGTTTACAAACACCACCATTGCTAATGGCACTTGATACAATGTTTCGCATTTCATTGGAAAGCTTTAATAATTTTGCAGCATCGGAGGTTTTAGATCGACTAAGACCTATAACATGTCCCCAAAGTGCTCCTTTAGCAATGTTTATAAGCATGTCATCACATCCACTAGATGAGCTTGATACATTGTCTATTTTTGAAAGCATGGTTTTTAACGGCAAGGAATTCTCTGCATATTTCCAAATGAATTTGCTCCCTATTTTACAGTTTCTACTAGACTCTATTATGATTTTCGAATGCTCATAAGCTTTATTATCATATACAAGAATGTGAGTATTCCAAGGGGTTAAATAAATAACATGGTTGCATGAATAAACAGAGAAATCATCACCAGAGTAAATATTAATACAATCTCGTAGTTGCTGTTCATCTTCAATTTCTAATACGATTGGGTATTGTTCTATTTCGCTCTCAACCAGGGTGAAGGAAGGTGCTGTGGAGAACAATATTATTACATTGTTATTCACCATATGCGGAACACTTTCAAAACAATTTGGTTTAAACATCCTCTTGGCATATGATGCCAGCGGTAATATCGATTCTGTTGATAACAAATTGTCGATATTCAATGTAGTTGTAGGAATATAATATTTCATATCAATATCTATTAAAAAAGGAGTTGATTATCATTTGAATTAATGGGATTTGCATAAAGATCTGATGATTCGACAGGGAATCTGTTACACAATTTATCGGTATATGAGATGAAAAGTCGTTCACTAGTCCTGCTGAGCGCCACATACCAGGCTGATGCTAGCGTTTTTTCTTCTTTTGTTGTTTCTCCCTTTTCAATGTAATCAAAGTTACAGTCTACAACAAATACATCTTTGAATTGCAGTCCCTTAGCACACCACCAAGTTAATATTTTCGGGTTTGAAGATTGGAAATCTAAATCCATATCAGTGTCCTGATTAATGTTGTATTTATATTCAACTGTTATGCCTTTTCTTTCAAAGAAATCTTTTACATATTGAACAGAACGCTGCGCATTACCAGAGTGGCTGAAGGCTGTTTGAGTTGTATTGTACCTAAGTAGGATACCAACATTTGTCAAGGCTCTATTTGAAATAATCTCTATAATTTTGTCTAATTGACTATCAAACGAATCCGTTTTAATTAATCTTGGTTTTTCTCCGTGCCTTACACAATTATCACTAACATCTGGGCTAACTAATGGTCGTGGGACTTGTTCAACGACCCTTGCAGTCTCGATAGTTAGTCTGTAGTTATTGTATAATTTATCGACAACGACACCCAGTCTTTCTGCTGTCACTTGTGGATTCATTGTAATTTTGTCTCCAAAATCCATTATTGTTTGCTCCGCATCTCCAAAAAGGAAACAAATCCTACCATAGGATAGCATTTCTTGAATCTGTTCTTCGGAAAAGTCCTGACATTCATCAATAATAAGATGGTCAACAGTTTCATGCTGATGACTTTGATACCATCTTTTCCATTCTTGATAATAAAATATCTTGTCACTTTGAAAATTAAGGGTTTCATTAAAGTTTTGTAGTCTTTCTGCTTTCATGGATTCTATACCATCCACAAAGTATTTTTTTAGACTTTTCGTATATACAATAATTGCATATGTACCCTCCTCACAAACTTGTCTAAGTTTGTGTAAAGCAATTACAGATTTTCCGCTTCCTGCAGTTCCTGTCACTACCATATGGCGATCCGTACGTCTTCTAATATAAGCTCTCTGGATATCATCCATACTTGCATAGTCAATATAAAAATCTTCCATATATTAATTGTTTAGAGGGTTATTATCCTCCAGCATACTTTACTAGAATCGTAACAACCATTTGTTCTTGAATGCCTCACTTTAAATGTGTAGTTATATCCTTCGTTCCTATTAATAATGTTACATTTTACAGATGACAATCCTTTGTCAACCATGATTGGAAGCCACTCATTTGATACATTATTATAAGTTGTAACATCAACTAATGTTATTATTCCCTTATCAGATAAGTAGGGAAGGTATGTCTTTGCTATGTGTGAATAAGGATTTGCACCTTCAAATTGTTCTTTTGTAACAAATTCACATATTGCTTTAAAAGTAAGTATTATATCAAATTGTTTTTTTATTATATCATTTAGAACGGACATATCATAAAAATCTCCTATCTTAATTGGAGCTATTTGAATGGAGAAATTTAGCAGGGAGATTCCTTGATATACTTTTGCTATTTTCTCTAACAATCGTAAAGCATGAAGATTTCCATCTATGCATACTATATTAATTTGTTTAATGTTTGGACAGAAATTCTCCAAGACATATAATAAACCAAAAATCTCTCCTCCTGTACCACATCCAAAGTCAAGAATATATAATTGTTCTTTATTCAAGAATCTATTAGATTCAATTTTGAAAAAGTCAGAGAAGATACAATAAGCTTCTGCATAGCTACGAGGGAAGTATGTGCCTAGATAATTGAGAACATTATTCTTATCCCAATCGATAACAGTCATATCAGCATTTGAGCGACAATATTTCGCTCCTAACCGCTCGAAAATTAAATTATCAAGCCACCGTGGTAATATAACATTGTTTTGCATATTCTTCAATGATTATAATCCCATCTGCGTTTTCAGCATTCTCATTAAGTATTCCCTTCGATGTATCTCAGCATCCTTCTGGTCTTGTGAAGCAAAAGGGCAACTTTCGATATTCCTCTTTGTTCCTGCAAAAAGAAAGTCAACCATCTCACGAGTTTGTTCCTTGGTGACATATCTACCACCTAATAAAGCACTCAGATATTGAGCTGCTCCATTAGCATGTTCTGCCATCTCTTCGCTATGCAGTAATATTTTCTTTTCATCTATCATATATCTTACGTTTTAAGTGTCCCTACACTGTATTGCCAATATTTGACCACAAAGATACGAATAATTTTCTATAGAAATGCACAATAACTAAAAAAGTTGCTTCCACCACCCTCTCCCTTAAAAGCATCGTGTGGCTGAACTTAGAGGGTGATGGACGACCTTTTTGAATGGTTTTCTCATTACGTTATCGAGCGATATCGCAATTTTTTTAGGCGATATCGCTCGATAAAGCTCTCTCAAATGCCCTACCAATCGAGAGGGCATCCGCACTCGGGGCAGGTGGTGGGGTTAGTTGTCGAGGAGGTTGATTCTCTAACTCATCGTCGGCTACCGAGTCGGTGGCGAATGACTCGTCATCGTTGTCGCTTGACTCAACCGTTGAGAAACTGGTGTTATCCTCCTCGCTGCTGAAAGAGGTTGAAGACTCGGTGTTCTCTTGTGGTGCCGATGGCTTGAGCACATATTTGTAAAGAGCCCATCCTCCAGCTCCCAAAGCTGCAAGTGCGAGCAGAGTGATGAGAACAATTATGCCGGCATTTGATTTCTTCTTGGGAGGAAGTGTGGGTGGCATGTTAGGATCGTAGCCAGGATAAGGTGCAGGTTGCTGATAAGGCGCTTGCTGATAGGGTGGTTGCTGGACAGGCTGTTGCGCCGGTTGCTGCTCATAGGGTGGTTGTTGAGCAGGTGGTTGCTGTTGCACAGGTGCTGGGCTACCGCAAGCAGCGCAGAATCGTGCCCCCTCAGGAATTTGACTACCACAGTTGGTACAAAAAAGTGCCATAATATTGAGTTTTAAGGGTTAATGTATGATTTGATGATATTTTGCGACTTTGGGGGAAATTCTTGTTTTCAGAATAAAAAGTATATTGCGCTAGTGTCATTAAATGGAGTAAAGTTGAAAATAGGCTCACTCAAGTCTCTGTAGTTTTCTACTTCTCCTGGGCTCTCATATATTATTTTCTCGCGCAATTTCTTACCTGTGTAGGTGATGCGCGTGTCTACCTCATAGCCCATGTGCGCATTTTGTGCAATCACATAATTGCCATTTGGGTTACCATAATAGCCGGTGTGACTTGCTCCAGTGCGCAGAATTCGTCTCAGTCCCGATTTGGTGTAGGTGTAAACATCGAGCATATAGTCGGCCTCACAGGTGCCATACTTCACCCACAGTTCAGGAATGCCGTCGCCAGTGATGTCGGTAAGGAAATAGCCCTCATCTTGAAACTTGGAAAGACTATAGATCTTTTTGAGATAAGCTTTTTTGACGCTCTGTGTTGTGATGGTGCGTTTTCCCTTAGCATGGCCGCGTTTAGCCTTTGCGTTGACTCCCAAGCTTGCTGCCATAGCGACTACTATTGATAAGATAATGATTGCAAATCGTTTCATAAGTAAAAATATTTCTATGGTATGATTATTTTGCAAAGATAACTAATAGCTCTAGTTTTTGCAACATTTAAGCATTGAAAAGTAGAATCATGCATTAGTCACCATTGAGCAACACGTCGTAGATGCAAGTTATGTCGGCTGCATTGATTACTCCGTCGAAGTTGGGATCGAGCATATCGTAATAGTTTCCTCCATTGAGCATGTAGTCATAGAGAGTAGTGATATCCGCAGCATTGACGGCTCCGTCAACGTTCACGTCGCAGATGTGGTGGTGCATCCACACATCAAGCAGTGGCAACCGCTTTGAGAACCACTCGGCAATGTAGAGCTTCTCCTCGGCGAAATTCAGGTCATGACCGAAAAGGTCGCTGTCGCCATTCCACTTGTTTTCCTCCCTCGATGCCGCGCCACAGTCGATAAGTCGGTCAATAGCGCTAGTGTAACGGTTCACCAGACTCTCCTCGCTAAGCCACGTGGTGCGCAGTTCGTCATATCGGTCAAGGAACTGCTGCCTGTACTTGCACTTGTTGTGGAACATCATCTTGAAAGGCCAGTTGTAGGGATGCTTAAAGTAGTCGTAGGCGACTATGGATGGTCTCCAGTCCGCGGGCGACCAAGACTGCCCCACAGTGGCATCAAGATCCCAAACGGCTAGGCTGAGCCTGCGGTCTACAGCCCTATCGTAGCAGAACCAATAGATGTTCTTGGTGGAATTGTCATTGGCGCACAAAGTGATGTAATAGATGGTGTAGTCAATCATCACTGGCACGTCGAAGTAGCGGTCGACGCGCAGATTGAACATGCTTATATCATCGCTTCCTTGCATGGCATGGATGGCATCGTAGAGCACTCTGTAGCTAGTAGGGAACACCTCGTCGATTTCGGGATATTTGAGGGCAAAACCGTTGTAGTCGGGCAGTGAGTCGTTATACTCGCTGGCGACACGGAACCCCGTATTAGGATTAAACACATCGGTCTTCCACAGACCACCGTGGAAAACATTGTCGATAGTGTCGTGCTTGACGAGCTGCAGCTGCTTGCGGTCCATAGCCTCAGTTAGGGCATAGATGCCACGGTACTCATTGCCAAGGAAGAGCTCCACCATCTCGCCCCTCACACCCGAGAGAGCGTCGGGCGCCTGGTCATAGTAATAAGGCTCACGCGCCATGTCGAGCCACAACTCAGTGGCAACACGATTGCGCACACGCGCCATGTCAATCTGCCCGGCATCGAGAATCCAGTGATTGTCGCGTCGCATGTCGAGCAGACGTCGATCCTGTTTCTCGCCGTTCTCATCGACGAACTTAATGCTGTAGTTGCGCTTGTGCTTCTCGGGGGTGTTGGTCGTTGCTCCACGCCATTTAATTCGTGCGGTCATCAACTCGCTCACCTGCTTGCCTGGCTCAGAGAGTAGCACGTTGCCAGGAGCGTAGTCGTAGCCAAACTCGCCCTCCAGCGCCAAAATGGGCAAGAAAGTGAACTGCAAAGTGTAGTCGCGCATAACGCCACTCGAGTCGGCACAAGTAAGAATCCATAACTTATTGCCTGCTATGTTGCTGAACGAAAATGAGTTGCTGTCGCCCAACGCATTGCCGTCGATACTCACCACGGTGCAGTTGTCGTCGTTGCCTATCGTCGCCTCGACAGTAGTGCCAAACCACTGCTGTGGAACCGACACGAGCATCGTGCACGCAGCAGTGTCGACCCATGCCACACATTGATTAATCGTGATCCTTGCCGCCGCAGTCGCGCAGCACATCATCGCCACGAGCAATGCAGTTATATGTTTAAGTCGCCAATGTTTCATTGCCTTTTCAATTATTCATTTTGGTTTAACCCCAAGACAAAATCATAGAGCATGCCCAAATCGCTCGAAGTAATAAATCCGTCGCCATTCACGTCAAAGTTGCTATCGTAGCCAGTGCCATCAAGCAAATAGGTCAGTATCGCCGAGATGTCAAAAGCGGTTACCGCTCCATCGCTGTCAACATCACACGGATGCCGCATGAGGGTTCGGTCGAGATGCGCCAGCCTCTTCTTTATCCAATCAATTATATATTCTTTCTCGCCCACAATGTCGAGCGGCAGGCCGTGAATGTCGCTGTCGCCGCTCCAACGCGCCTCCTCGCGAGCAACTGCGCCGCTCTCTACAAGGGGGGTCACAACGTTGTTGAGTCGCTCAATAAGGCTTTCCTCGCTGAGCCACGTCTTGCGCAGCTGCCAGTATCGCTCAATCATGTCATCGTGATAGATGCACTGCGGATCTTTGAGCGTGATGAACTGCTTGCTCGAGAATTTATAGTCATAATCGGGCTCAGCCTTACCACCCCTGAAGTTGGGTGAGTCGCGGTTGGTTCCCAGCGACCAGTCAAGATCCCAAGCGGCAAGAGTGAGCTTCTTATCGATTTCTCTATCGTAGATTACCCAGAAAATGTTGTTCACCCCATTGTCGACCGAAATGAGGAATTGAGTGAATATCGCGTAGTCGATGAGCACCGGCATGTCGAAGTAGAGGTGTGCCTGGGCATTGAAAGAGTTCACATTGCCCTGAGCAACAAATCTCACTGCGTTATACAAATCCTCGTGATGGGTGGGATGTACCTCTTCAAAGTCGGGGTACTCAACGAGGAATGTGTTGAAGTAAGGATTGTCATTGTCGTAGTAAGCCCATTCTTTGAACTCAGCCACCTTACTCCAGCTGGTAGTGTTCCATATCATGCCATGAATCAGCTTGGTGTCCTCGTCATACTTCTTGACTTGCAACTGCTTGCGGTCGATGCACTCCATAAGGGAGTAGATGCCCATGTACTTGCCATGAGTGAACACCTCGACCATCTTCCCACGGGCTGCAGTGATGGCTTCGGGAGCCTGATTGTAGTAATAAGGTTCATGAGCCATGTCGAGCCACAAATCGGTAGCCACACGGTTGCGCACCCTAGAGAGGTCGACCTGCCCCGCATCAAGTTTCCAATGGTTGTCGCGTCGCATACCAAGCAAGCGGCGGTCCTGCTTCTCGCCGTTCTCATCAATAAACTTGATGCTGTAGTTGCGCTTGTGGCGGCCTTCGGTGTTGGTATATCCGCCTCTCCACTTCACCTGCGCCAGCATTGACTCATCGAGAGTACCGTCGGGGGTGAGCAGAGTAACGTGGGTGTCGACAAAGTCATATCCAATCTCTCCCTCAATACTCATAATTGGCAAGAAAGTGAACTGCAAGCGCTTAACAATGGGGCCCTCACTACTCCTCGCCCTGATGATATAGGATTTATCACCGCTCACGTTGGTAAAGGTTATGGGATTGGAGGAGAGTGGTTTGCCGTTAATAGTAATGTTCTGCCACTGTGTAGCAGGGTCGACCTGAAACGTTGCCGTGAAAGTGTGCCCAAAGCATTCCTGAGGGATGCTGTAGAGGATGATATTAGACGTGCTGTCGCTGAAGGTGGGATTACCGTTGATAATCACTTGTGAGTGAACACCAACGGCCATCAGCATCAATGCCGAGATCGCTATAACCAAGCGACGGCATCGCAACAGAGCCATATATAAGTCAAAAAAATTCAACATCCTATAGGTTAGGGCCTATTCACCCTAACTTATAAAACGTTGAATATCGTGTATCTATTGCACTATATATTGATTTTTATATATATAGCGCAAAAGCAGAATTATACTATAACCAATGCTTAGGACTGCCCCAGGAAGTCGAGAAAGGCCTGCTTATAGCTATCGCCAATGGGAATATAGAGGTCGTTGTCATAGACGATGCGGTTGCGGTCAATCTCGCGTATTTTGCTCTTCTGCACAATATAGGAGCGGTGAACCCTGATGAACCTTGAGGCTGGCAGCATCTGCTCCATTGCCTTCATGTTCATGAGCGAGAGAATGGGGTGGGGCGACTGCTCGGTATAGATTTTCACATAGTCCTTCAAGCCCTCGATATAGCGAATGTCGTCAAGGTCGATTTGGAGTAGTTTGTACTCGCTCTTGACAAAGATGCTTGTCGCCTCGGGCTCTTTGGGCTCCTCGGCCTGCTGCACCATCATGAACCACTGCAGAGCCTTGTTGCATGCCTCGAGAAACTCGGGATAAGAGATGGGCTTGAGCAGGTAGTCGAGTGCATTGATTCGGTAGCCGTCGACGGCATACTGATCAAATGCTGTGGTAAATACCACGCGCGTCGACTCGGGCAGCATGCGCGACAGCTCAAGTCCGTTGAGCTCGGGCATCTGAATGTCGAGGAACACCAGCTCGACAGGGTTGTCGGCAATTCCCTTCATTGCATCAACAGCATTGGAATACTTGCCGCACAACTCCATGAACGGTATCTTCTTCACATAGCTCACCAGCAGCTCAATAGCAAGGGGCTCATCGTCAATTATTGCGCACTTTATTATCATTGTAGAGTATTATTTTAGAGAAATATTTATTGGTGTCGGTGTCAATTCCCTTCTCCCACTCGTAGCGTCCGGGATACATGAGCTCGAGTCGCTTAGCAACCTGCTCAAGTCCAATTCCCGAGCCACTCTTGTCATTGTCGTGCTTGGGGTGATTGGTATTAACAATCTCGCATATTATCTTGCCGTCGGCATTGCTCATTGCGATGCTTATCTCGCCATCTCCCGACTGCGAAATGCCATGCTTGAAGGCATTCTCAATGAGAGAGATAAAGATGAGCGGAGCAATGGGTGTAGAGTCGTCATTATCGATGTCGATGTTTTTGTTAATCTTCACGTTATCGGTGACACGAATCTTCATCAGCTCAATATAGTTCTTGATAAACTCCACCTCCTTATAGAGCGGGACAAAGCGCTTCTGGTTGTCGTAGAGCGCGTGACGCAGCAGCTTGCTGAGTTCGCCCACCGCCGTCTGTGCCTTCTCGGGGTCAAAAGCAATGAGTGCATAGATATTATTCAGCGTGTTGAGTAGGAAGTGAGGATTAAGCTGGTTGCGCAGGTTCTTGAGCTCGGCATCGGTGCGAATGCGCTCGGCATCCTTCTTTGCCTCTTGCAGCTTGTGCCAGCGCTGACTCATGCGAATTGCCACACTAAGTCCAATCACCAGGATAAGCATGAACGACATCTGCACAAAACGCGTCCACTTAGGAGGTGCGTTAAATCTTGCAGGATTGGGCATCAAGCTAGGAAACAGGTTACCCATCAAGTGCCACCACCACGTCATGCCAACCACTAGCAAGAATACAGCCAGCATATTGTAAGCAATAAAACGCTTGCGTTTGTTCTCAAACAGCATTTTGGGCACAAGATAGCAGTAGTTCAGATAGAAAATTGCCATCCATGCCATTGTTCCTCCAAGCGAGCGCAGATAGTGCCGCAACATGTCGGTCATGGTGTCACTCTGCCGGTAGGTAAAGAGCGGGAACGCCAGCAGCAATCCCCAGCACAGCACGTGGATGAGAGTGGTTCGGTTAAATGTCAATTTCATTGCCATAGCGCAAAGATAATGATTATTTTTTGCAAAAATAATAAATCATTTACACAAATAAAAATAGGATAGACGAAACTACACGCAAATATAGAAGAATACTAAATTTTTATCTACAAGTGAAATGGGGTAGTTGTTACTGCCAATAGATTCTTGTGACATTAAAATTTTACAAGCTATTTTACTCATGCAGCATTGGCGCTCAGGAAGTTGAGCGCTCTCGCCTCAATGATGAATGAGCCTGGGCAGTAGTGGCGATAGCAGTAATTAATGTCTGAGTTTTAAAATGTTGAGGCTCTGAGAGTAAGGTTGTTTTTTAATGTGGTTTTGCCCGAAAATGCCATTATAACTTTGCAACGTGAAAAGCAACCAAGTGCCACTTGGCACCATTTTTATTAACCCTTCAAATCTAATAGCAATGGAAAACGACAACAACACTATGCGCCACTGCGACGAGGAACCACTCGACTCCACACATCAACCGTGCGAAGCACAAGAGCCGCAGCTAGAGGAACAGCAACCTGATGCCGTAGCGGCGATTCTCGAGAAGCTTGGAGTGAGCGATAGTATCGCCACCTCGGCACGAGCAATCATCGACGGAATTGAGGCGGGTAAGGCTCCCGGCGAGAACTTTATCAAACTCATCGTCAACGCCCTCAGCCACGACGAAGACATGAAGAATGCCGAGGCCGCCGGATATCTGCGAGGCCGCAACGAGGTGATCGAGGTCGCAAACAAACTCAACGACGAACAACAACCCAAGCCCGTGAACTTCCCCATCTACCGCAAGCGCAGCTTCTGGGACTAAACAGGGAAAAGGAGAACGAATAATTCTCTCTACAGCCCACTCTACACTCAAAAAAAGCTTAACCCTTAAAACTCAATTTCTTATGTTTTTGAAAAACACTATCAAGCGCATCAAGGATGCGCACAACTGGGTGAAAAATCACCGCCAGCTGCTCATGCTCTTGCTGGCAATTGTAATAATGCTCATCCTGGGCGGTTGCTACATGGGCGACCACAGCACAATGCTCGCCATCGTTATTGGGGGCGTGGCAGGAGGCAAACATGTGGTTGACGAGCCACTCACCACCGATCTCACACGCGAGGCGGCACCCGACTTACTGCTCAATGAGATTGACCAACAAATCGTGAAGATACGTCCCATGGCTACGCCAATCGACCAACTCTCGCGCTGCGCCGGCTCTAAGCACTCGGGAAGTATGATTGTCGAATACCATAATGTAGACACCAAGCCAACGTTAACGACTATGAGTCAGGCCTATAGCGAACCCGACGACGGCGAGGCAACTACCGACAGCACTCGACCCATAATTCACACCGCCAACGATGAGATTTTCGATGCAAGCGACACAATTCTCGTGCAGGGAACCTACGGCTACGAGCCCGACGGAGTAACACAGAGCATGCAAGAGCTTGTGCTCTATGTGCTCTCACGCGACACCACCAACGGACTACGCGTTCAAGCAGTCAATGGCAAGAAGATTGGAAACGTTGAAGGCTGCTTGCCTAGCATATCGCGAGGCACAGTACTAATTCGCATGGGACGCGCTGCCACCGAGCTCGATGTCATGTCGCCACAATTTGAGGCTCTGCCCCACAAAGCAAGCCAATTCTGCCAGATATTTAAGATGCAAGTCGAGGAATCGACTATGCAGAAGCTTGCCAACAAGGAAGTGGACTGGACCATGAACGACCAGGAAGAAGCGGCAGTCTACGACATGCGCCTAGGCATGGAAAAGAGTTTCCTTTTTGGCGTGAAAGCCCGCGTGTGGGACAACAACAAGAAGGAGAACGTGATGCTCACCGGCGGCATATGGCACCAGGCGGGCAAGGAATATGCCTACGGTGACGACGGCTTCACACAAGAGACCATCATCGACCTCATGCGCGAGGCTTTCACAGGCAATGCCGGCAGCAAGCGCAAGATTCTCATTGGCGGCTCCGAACTCATCGGTTACCTCAACAAGCTCGACTACAACCGAGTTATTACCGCCAGCGACACCGTAACAAAGTGGGGTATCGACTTCACTGAGCTGCGCTCGAAATTCGGCACCCTCTATGTGCTGCTGAGCGAGGTGTTTGACGAGTGTGGCATGGAGAGTGCTGGCATGATCATCGACCCCGAGTACCTGCAAAAGTACACCCACGTGCCATTCAGCGCCGAAACACTCAACCTCAAGGCCAGTGGTGTGCGCAACGTCGACGCTACAGTACTCACCGAGGCAAGCTGCCTCGTGTTGCGCTACCCCAAGGCCCACATGCGCATCATCAAGATGTAACAGTAAATGCTTTTAAATGTTCTTTGTTTCATAAATGTTCTCAACGAGAGGGCTTCGCAGCGATGCGCGGCCCTCTTTCTTTGTGAGATTTACCGTTGAGGGAAGATGAATAAAAAAACAAGGGTCGCACAGTGGTTGTGCGGCCCTTGATAGTTATGCTTTATGTCTCAAAGGGTTGAGACTATATTGCACGATTATAAAAGGATTAAGTCCCCCTTTATTATTCTACTGGATAGGTGAAGCTAAATCCACCTACGTATTTTGGTGTGCCATCTTCGCCAATGAGGTGGCCAACGTTGTAGTTGCCATTCTCGCCCTTGAAGTAGCAGTAGCTTGGATAGTCATTAGGCCAGTACTCGATAGTGTAACCACCCATAACGCCACCTGTTGAAATCTCGCCAACGTTACCATTGGCGTCGGGCTCGTTGTAGAATGTTACGGTGATGTCGTCACTATCGGCAAAGTTGGCTGCATCCTCGGGATTACCGCCGTAGATGGCGAGGTAAGGATTGGGTAAGCGGATGATGCTAGAATTCTCAAGGGCCTTGATTACTGGCACCTCAACGCCTGTGGAGCCATCGGCAAAGTTGCGGTCATAGAACATGCACACACCACCATCAATCCAGGTGTAGTCGCTAACGATGGTTACAGTAACAGTTTGTTTCACATTATTAGTGTTGGGGTCGGCATCGGCCACTGCTCCATCATCAAGCTTCATGGTGTAGGTGTAGGTAATACCTTTTTCCATACCAGTAGCTTTTACATTAACGAAAGCAGTTGCCTGTCCATCGGCAAATGTAACTGTGCCATTGCTATCATCGCTAAGCACGTCGGGGTCGCTTGACTCAACAGTATAGCTCACAGTGAGCGCACCAGCTTTGGTGTTGCGGGTAACCATCACTGGTACAACAATATTCTCCTGAGCAGTGGTTGTCTCCATAGCCTTTTGCTCCCAAGAGACATTGTTGTGTGCCGAGTTATAGATAGCACCTTCATTCTCTTTGTCGCAGCTTGTCATGGTCATACCCAATGCCAAGAGCGCTAATCCAAATAAATATTTTGTCATTTTCATAATTCTAAAAATTTAATGAAGGTTATTAATCATCAAGAGGATTTTGATCAGTGCTTACGTCCATGTTGACGTTTCCATCAAACTCGGCCTGTGGAATAGTCAATACCCACATCCAGTTCTCGGGGTTGGTAGTTGGACGGCCACGAAGGAGGGCTCCAGAGTTCCAACCATCGGAAGCATTGCGAACGAAGCCTTGTTTCAAGCGCTTGATGTCGTACATACGACCAAACTCACCCCAAAGCTCAATACGGCGCTGGAGGAGAATCTCCTCGAGAAGCGAACCCGCGCTCTCGCTAGTGAGAGCAGCAAGTGAGTTACCACTCTTGTTGCAAGTGTACTGAGGATCACGCTGACTCATCAGTGCCATCAAGTGCTCGCGGGCCTCGCCATCCTTGCCCTGGCGGCACTCAGCCTCGGCTGCAGTGAGGTACATCTCCTCAACACGCATCCAGATGTAGTCGCCAAGCCACTGTGCTGGGTCGCTAAAGTACATCTTGCGCTGCAACGGTGCACCATTGTAACCATAGTCAGGATTGTTGGGATTGAAAGAGCTGTGAATCTCATAGCTTGCAGGATCAGGGAACCAAGCCTTGCGAGCGTCGGTAGAAGAAATCTTGTTGTACAAAGAAAGTGTAATCATCTTAGGAGCACCAAGGCCATAGCTGACCACAGTGTCCATGTGAGCGAAGAGTGAAGCATAGCCACTAGCCTGGTCGGCGATTACCTGAGCACCCCACATTACGTTCTTCTTTGTAACATCATTAAGACCGATGAACTCATCAACCTTGGCAATCTGCTTGCCACTCTTGGCGATAGCCTCTTCGGCAGCAGCCTCGGCAGTAGCCCAGTCTTCTTTAACGAGGGCGATGCGAGCGCGGATACCTTGAGCAACTCCATAGCTCATGTGAGCCGAATTCTGCTGTGGCAGACCCTTAAGCAGCTCGCAAGCCTTGTTGATATCGTTGTCGATTTGTGCATAGGTCTCGGCAACGGTCGAACGAGGCTGACCAGTAGTGGTCTTAAAAGTAGGCTCAGTGTAGAGAGGCACACACTTCTCGCTCTCGTGTCCCTTGTAGGTGCGAGCGAAGCTTTGTGCCAGCATGAAGTAAGAGTAAGCACGGATTGCATAAGCCTGACCAATGGCATAGTTCTTGTCGTTGGTAGCGCCACCCATAGTTTCCTCGGCAGCGATGATATAGTTGGCGTTGGCAATCCAAGTGTAGTAAGCTTTCCACAAGTCGTAAGAACGCCAAGAAGAGCGGGTGAAGAGGTCTTTCACGTCGTAAACAGCGTCATACCAGAACCAGCCCGAACCCGAGGCACCCATGATCATGTCGTCGCCCATAACCTCGGCCATGAGGTTGTAGGCGCTGATACCGAAGCACTGGTGAGTGTTGCCAGTGGTCGACCATCCAGCAGTGTACATCGAACGGTAGATACCATTCAATGGAACCAATGCTTTCACACCGTCGCTCATCAGAGTGGCACCACTCATTGAGTCGGTAGGCTCAGTGATAAGACTATCCTCGGAGCAGGCGCTCAACGAGAGAAGTCCACATATCGCTACAATAGCATATATAAATTTTTTCATTGTATTGTCTCCTTTCTTTTAATTAGAAGTTAACCTCCAGACCAATAGTGTAAGTCTTGTTAGGACTGTAGTCGTAGTTGGTACCACCAGTAAAGTTGTACTGAGGATCCATACCATTGAGGTGAGTGAACAGAGCAACGTTGTCGGCCGAAGCAAACACCTTGATACCCTCGATACCAATCTTGTGCATCCATACCTTTGGCAATGCATAAGCCAGAGTGATGTTCTTGATTGCGAAGTAAGAAGCGTCGATCAAAAAACGGTCGTTGGCAGCAGGTGAGTTAGAAATCTCAACGCGTGGAACGTCGGTGATGTCACCTGGCTTCTGCCAGCGGCGAAGCTCGTTCTTGTGCCAAGTAGAGCTCATGTACCAGAGGTCCATTCCGCTCTCATACAGTGCGTCATAAATCTTGCCACCCAGTGAATAGGTAGTCAGGATAGAGAGGCTCAAGCCCTTCCAAGATAAGTCGGTACCAATGCTACCATAGAGCTTAGGAATGCGGCTGCCCATGTAGTACTTGCACTCGTTAGCCTTAGCCTTGCTGCTAGTGATGTACTCGTTGATGATGTTGCCGTTCTCGTCCTTGTCATAAGCCCAGTAGAGCTGTGCACCAGTAGCTGGGTCAACACCAGCACTCTTACTCATATAATATGTGTAGATGGGCATGCCTTCCTTAATCACGCGAATACCAGTGATGATCTCGGGAGACTCGTTAGTGAGCTTGAGCACCTTGTTGTTGGTGCGGTTGAGCATCACGTCGATGTTCCACTCAAAGTCGGCAGTGCGAACTGGAGTAGCACCGAGTTTCAACTCGAAACCAGTGTTGCGCATGTCACCCACGTTGTCCCAGTAGCCACTGAAACCGGTAGAAAGTGCCATAGGATACTCGAGAAGCATGTCGGTGGTCTTCTTGTAGAAGTACTCGAAGTCGATGCGCAGGCGGCCTGCAAAGAGAGCAGCCTCGAAGCCGGCATTGAGGTTAGAGTTCTTCTCCCAGCTTACCTCTTGGTTCTCAAGAGAAGCGATGATAGCACCAATGTTGTTACCGTTGGCGTAATCAAGGTCGTAGAGGCTCTGCCAAGCATAGAACGAACCAATGTTGTCGTTACCCTGCTCACCATAGCTAACCTTAACGCTCAGGTTATGGATCCAGTCAATGTCCTTCATAAAGGCCTCTTTCGATACGCGCCAGTTAGCACCCAGTGACCAGAAGATACCGGTGTGGTGATCCTTGTGGAAGCGTGAAGAAGCATCACTACGCAATGAAGCCGACAGATAGTAACGGTCATCGTAGTTGTAGTTGAAGCGGCTCAAGAATGAATTGATGCGGTAGTTGTCGGTGTAAGAGTCGGCGAGCTGCAGTGAAGTAGCTGGACGAAGCTCCATGATACCGTCAACGAGGTTGGTCTTACCTGCGGCGAGGTAGTTGAACTTATAAGCATACCACTCGTGACCGAGCAGGAAGTCGATGTTGTGGAGACCGAAGCTGCGGGTCCAAGTGAGCAACTGGTTGAAGGTGTAGCTCTGAGTGCGATAGTTATACTTGTAGAGCAGACCACCAGCGTTGGCTTGGTTACCGTGCTGTGAGTTCATGTAGAAGTTGCGGTTGCGGGTGTTGTAGTCCATACCGAAGTTAACGGCGAACTTGATACCCTGGCGCCAACCATATTTCTCGAGGTCGCTACCAAACACGAGGCCAGTACGCAAACCAGCGATATCGCGAATGTTGTTAGCCTTGTCGAGAAGCAGCATACCCAGTGAGCTGAAGTCGTTCAAGTTACCAGGACGTTGTGCGTTCTCACCCCAGTCATACTGGATGTTGCCGTCGTTATCATAAACACTGTTGCCCTGAGCATCTTTCAAATAAACTGGGAACAATGGGTTGATGAACTGTGCGGTGTACCAGGGGTTAGAAGTGGCAGTGTCGTCATAGTCACTGAAGTTGCTGGTAGAGTGTGCCAGCGAGGTGTTGATGTTGGCAGCAAACCAGTCCTTAATTTGGCTGTTAACGTTAGCACGTGCGCTGTAGCGCTCGAAGCTTGTGGTTTTCAAGATACCGTTCTCCTTCAAGTAACCAAGAGAGAACATGTATTGAGTCTTCTCGTTACCACCGTTAACCGAGAATACGTGCTCATGACGGAAGGCGTTCTTGCGAGTAACTGCATCCAGCCAGTCCTCGTTCCACACGCTCTGAGCGTCGGGACGAACTTGACCAGTAGCTGGGTCGATCATGTCGCCCCATGCATAGTTCTTGAATGGGTTGTAGAGCTCACCACCGAGTTGTTTGCCAAGGTTTGCGCGGGCAATAGCCTCCGACTCGGCCCAGCTATAACCATTGCTGAAATGAGCCTGGTTGCGCAGTGCCTCATAGGTAAGTTGTACAAACTCCTTCTGGTCTACGTTGTCGTAGCGCTTGGTGGCACGATTTGACCAACCAACAGTAGAGCGCCAAGTAACATTGGTATTACCAGCATTACCCTTCTTGGTTTGAATCATGATGACACCATTGGCACCACGAGCACCATAAAGGGCACTTGCCGATGCGTCCTTAAGTACGGTCATGCTCTCGATATCGTTAGGGTTGATATCGCTGATGCTACCGTCGAAAGGAATACCATCAACTACATAGAGTGGGTTGTTGTCGGCGTTGATAGAGCCGAAACCACGAATGCGGATTACAGGAGCAGCACCTGGCTGACCCGAGCTACCGCCAATCTGGATACCACCCACGTTACCCTCAAGAGCCTTGGTGGCACTTGTGATAGGACGAGTCTCAATCTTCTTGTTGTTAACGGCTTGTGCCGAACCAGTGAACGAAGTCTTCTTGGTTTGACCATAAGCCACAACCATTACTTCGTCGAGAGTGAGGTCGTCGCTCTCAAGAGCTACTGTTACATAACTTGCAACCGCAACGATTTGCTCCTTGTAGCCTACGTAGCTAACGCGAAGCTCCTTAACGTTGTCGTTGACGGTTACTGTGAATTCACCGTTAATGTCGGTACCGGTGCCCTGATTTGAACCTATTGCTTGGACGCTAGCGCCAATCAGTGGCTCATTGTTTGCGGCATCGATGACCTTTCCTTTAACGATCTTGCTAGCCGACGCACCCATTGCAATGATGCACACGGCCATCAAAGTTGACAAAAGTCTCTTCATACAGTAAACAATTAATGATTAAACTTCAAATAATTATGATTAAACTTCATAATGTTCTAAAAATTTAAAACTTTGGATTCATTTAATTCCTATTAGTGTGAATAGGCACTCTAAAGGCACATAGCAATTGCTATAAGACCTTTAGTATGGAATAGAGGAGGCTAGTATTTGTTTTAAAGTTCAGTAACTTTTGGAGTTACTCGTTTCTAAAATGCCCATGCTACTCTCTTGCAGCCCGACAATTTCATAATTAAGCGATGCAAATTTAATATATTTATATTATATAAAATAACATAAAACAACACTTTAACCTTTTTGGGTCACAATTTGTTATTTATCCCAAATTTAGATTTATATTTAAATTTTTAGGAATATTAAGTGTTGTTCCCTTCTTTAATGAGTTTTATCAATTCAAACCCTCTGAATCAAGGAGGGCTACATCCCTTAAAGTATTTTACTCTCAGCCTATTAACCTTAATTCACATGTTTGCACCCAAATATTCCACAATCATCAAATCAAGTGTGCCGAAGGCAATACCCCACATTACAAAATAGTTAAAATCAACCACAAATTAACATTTGTTATTTTAACACATTTCACACACTCTCTCCACCCCACCAGCGCCACTCCTTATTTAAATAGAATTGGCACCACGCCGGAATTATCCCCGACGTGGTGCCAATCAGCATGTTATCTACCTCTTAAAACTTACACTTAGTTTCCCAAAATGTAATTGTAGATCGTAGTGATGTCGGCAGCGTTAACAACTCCGTCGCCATTGAGATCACTGTAACCCTTGTACTCCAGGTTGCCATTTAGAATTGCATCATAAATGGCAGTAATGTCAGCGCTGTTCACAGCTCCATCCTCGTTGATGTCGTAGAGACTTGGAGTCTTAGTTGAAGTACTTGAACCTGCCTTTACAAGTTCACCATTACTATAATAGTAGATTGAGAAATGATAGCCTGTGCCATGCTCCAGACCAGTGAAGACAAAATTCAACGTCGTAGTGCCACCGCTGTTGAGATACAGTGGTTGGGCTATCGAGTTATCGCCATAGCCTGTGTTTCCTGATGTTGGGCGGTGCTTCCACATCTTAGCCAGGATATAGTCGTTGTAGGTATCGGAACCATTATTCTTTAGTACACTCTTAACGGTAATAGTGGTTCCCGAAACCGTTGCACTGTTAGTTGCAGTGAACGCTGCGGTTGTTGCTGCGCTCACTGTCACATTGGTGGTGTAGAGCACCTTAGTCCCTTTCTTGTCGGCTGTGAATTTGAAGGTGTTGCTACCCACCTGCGACGGCGTGTAGTACATTGTCACAATGCCGCTGCTGCCTATTGCCACATCGGTAGTGGTCGCACTGGTGAGTGTTCCATTCACCCACATGTAGATGTAGTTATAATCGGTTTGCCCTTGATTTGAAACACCCAATTTAAGCTCCAATGGACTGCCCACCTTCTTTACCGAACCAGTCGTCACCGAGTTAATCTTCAGGTTCTGAACTTTAAGTGGATCTATTACCTCAAGGGTGAGGGTATTGGAGGAGATAGTTGCTTTCACATAGTTCACGCTGGCGCCCCTAGCCAAGAGCCACGTCGTTTTTCCGCTAAGGCGGCATATGGGTTTCAAGTAATAAGTCCCCGACGACAGACCACTGCCTATCGACAGGCTGCTTGTAGGATAGGTGTAATATCCATCCTGAAGGACCTTATTAGTAAGCACGGTGTGTGTGCTCTTGATGTTTCCATTGCTGTCGTAAAGAGCCCAACCCAGGTCATAGGTATAGGTCTGGGCTGAGTTGTTCCAATAGTTGGCAATGAGTTGCACGTTGTTGAATGCGCCTGACGTGCTTGTCCGGCTATAGCTTGTGGTGGGTACCTGAATAGCGACAATGTCATCATCCTCGTTGCTATAAAGCGCTACAGCGTTGTAGTCGGTAGTGTTTTGAGATGACTTGCTTGGCTCGAGACCAATAATCGCCTGGAGATTAATGGTGTAGCCTTCCTCGCCGCTGGCGGCACCAGTGCCACCACTATTGCCATCACTCAGCGCGTTAAGTGCGAAGAAGCCGTTGTTGTTTCCTCGCCAGCCCCAGTTGATGTGGTATAGACCATTGCCGTCGTAGCCGTCGCAAATGAATGCATGGCCGCCACTGAGTTTGCGCGCACTAATGTAAACCGGACGTCCCGAAGCTATCTCGGTATAAATCATGTTCTCCCACACTGCGGCGTTCACATCCTCGCGCTTGATCTGCTGGCTAAGCTTATCATAACCAAAGTAGTAGGTGAATGCGTTGCGCTGGCTAGTGGCGCTTGAAGTGGTCTTGCCATAATCCATGCGAACTGCCTGTCCGCAATATTTCACGAGTTTCTGCACCTCTTTAGCGCTGGAACTGCTACTTGCCGCATTGTCATACCATGGGTTCATTATCGCCCAGTTGAAGGTGGTCTTGCTCAAGGCTGGACGCTCATTTACGAAACCATTCTTCGATGAGGTGTAGGCAGGAATGGCATCGCAACCATAATTCGATTTGTAGTAATACATGAGTTGAGCCATGGCGATGGCAACACATCCTGAAGGACTGTAGCTAGTATTGCCTTCATCGTTTACAAAGCTAGGACACTGCTGGTTGAATGGCAAGCCCTGAGCCCATTTTATCGTAGAGAGAAGCGGCGCGATTTTACTCTTGGTAGCTCCTATCACGCTAGCATCGAACGATACTGGTAATTCGGGCTGGACTTGGTCTATTGACGCAATTTGCTCAGCATAGCCGTTGAGCCAGTCCTGTACACACTCGGGCACTTCCTCAGCAACGAAATAATCCTCATCACCATAGGCTAGAATGGGGCGTGCTCGGTCGTCGCCAGCAATTATCACCCACCCGGGCTGCTCGGGATTGTTGAAAACGTAGAAAGCTGTGGCTTGACCGCCCTTGGCAAGCTTCTTCATACTGGCGGGCTGGTCGGGCATAGTCACTTTAAAGAACTGGCCGGCAATGTCTCTCGCCTGCTTCTCGCTAACTCTTGCCGCATTCATCACGCCGAACGCCGCAAGAACCATAATTACTAAAGATAAAAACTTTCTAAACATTTGTCATCTATTTGGTTAACTTTTGCTACTTAAAGCCTAGCACTTATTACTTTGCCTCAGGTTCCGTTGGTTCTTGTGGCTTGGGAGGCAGAGGTATGTCCTTCACATTGTCGACATAGCTGTCGATCGTCACCGTGTCGATTGCTGTGACAATGTATTTGGTGCTGCCACGCCAGGGCACACTGCTCTTGTACTCCTTGTAGTGAACCTGCACGGCAAGTGGCGTCTGCTTCAGCTCGCCAAGCTTCTGCACGATAGAGTCGTCGGTCACCGAGAAGTTAAACTCACTCTTGAGCACATTGCCTGGTGCCACCACGTCGTAGCTCAACATCTTGCCCTCATAGGTGCTGAATACCGAGCCTTGAAGGGCGATGTCGACGATGCGTCCCTTGATGTCGCTCTCACGGTAGGCATGGAAGAAGCGATCGCGAATGAAGAAGATTATCAGCAACAATATCAGTAAAGAACCCAGCGCTAGGAAGATGCGTTTCTTGTTGCTGCGGCGCTCGATAGTGGTCTCTATGAGCTCGCGTTCTTCACGTTCTTCTTCGGTCTCTTCGCGAGGGGCACTTTCTTTCTTGGGTGCTCCGCTCTCAAAATAATCGTCAAAGTTGTCGTCTATGAGTTTCATATCTGTGTAGTTATTAGTTTTTCGTTTTATTATGTAACATGCAATAACTATATTTTCATGCCATCTCCTTGGTTCTCGGTTTTTATCACGGTCTTGCCTTGGGCGATGCGCTTGCGGTCAATCGCCATGCTGATGAAGGCGTAGATGCCAAGCACAATGAGCAAGCAAGTCTGCACGCCCCAAACCACCCACGCGAAGGCCGAAGCCTGAGGGTCGTAAGGAGTGCTGGGAGGGAAGGCTCCCACACCATAGAGTGTGAGCCCGAAAATGATGGCAAACTGCCATGGGCCTAGACCGCCATTGCTGGGCACTGCCATGCCAATACTACTCAATACAAAGAGCACGAGGATAGCCACAACACCTAAATCCTTGGTGCATGCAAAGGCAAATGAGGCAATGTAGAGCTGCAAGAAGTAGCACCCCCATATCAAAATGGTGTAAAGCACAAACATCCACTTGCCGTCCATTTTACCAATGGCTGCAAAACCGTCCCACAGGTTGCGGAGCATCAACCTAATCTTGGCTATCACCTTGTTCTCGCTTTTGCTGCGGAATATCCACACTAGGGCAAGTATGCCCAAAACACCTAGCACAACCAGTAGCCAAAACACCCATGAAGTATAGATTGAGCCGCCACCATCGCCGCGCTGGTCAAAGAACTTGATAAAGGCATCTTGAGCTATGAAGAAGGTGAACACTGTGAGCAGTCCCACTGTCACGGTGTCGCTCAAGCGGTCACCCACCATCGAGCCTAGCACCTGAGTGAACGACGCTTTCTCGCGCTGGGCAATGTAGCCCGAGCGCCACACCTCACCTAATCTAGGAAATAACAAGTTCACAAAGTAGGTGCCAAAAATGCTGTTTATCAGTGCACTGAGCGAGGGCTTGATGCCAATGGCGTTGAGTTGCAACCGCCATCGCAGCGCCCTGAAAATGTGGCTGAAGATGCTCACCACTATCACGGGCACAAACCACCAGTAGTTCACATCGTTGCTCAAACTCTGCTTTATGGCGCCCCAGTCAACGTTTTTTGACAGGAACCACGCCAACCCCACACTGATTGCAATGGGGATGCCATATTTCAATAATGCCGATATAACTTTCTTCACCGTTGATTGTTTTGATTTAAATAGTAATGACATTGTCACAATTTGCAAAGATAAACATTTATTTTCTCGCCACCAATTTTAAAGTAATTTTATAATCATAATAGTACCAAAAATTGTTATGAAAGTTAGGGATTTTTCTTGGTTTTTTTGCAAAAAAAACCAAGAAATAATCTATCATTTTAGATAGTATTAAAAACTGCAATATAAAAAAACATTTGCATTAATGATCTTTTCTACATATTTTTGCGATTGCTAAACACAAAAATAATAAACCAAATGTACATGAGGACACTAACTCCCTTTTTAGTAGCATTGATTTTCACTTTCTCGACGCAGGCTCAAGATTGTGTCAACAACTCAATGCTCAATGTTGCACAAGCCAAAATTGGCAAAGGCTCCCCGGCCGCTGTGAAGCAAGTGGCTGGCAACGACAGGCTGGCACTGTTTGAGAAAGACGGTGGCGGCTTTGCTGTTGTGAAAAGCGATGGCGTCAACCACAAGATTCTAGCCTATTCACAAAGTTCACGGCTCGACCTAACTGACAACAACCCTGGTTTCAACTGGTGGATGAATGCTGTGAGCAAAGTGCCCAGCATCAGGTCCACCACTCCTCCCGACCCCGCACGGTTTCCAACAAGGGTTGATTCGCTCATCACCACATTGTGGGGACAACATGAGCCTTTCAATTACATGGAGCCACTCAAAACGTGGGCCGAGGACCAACCGATGGGCGGAGTGTACTATCCAAGCGATAACCACTATGTGGTTGGATGCGTGGGCGTTGCAATGGCTCAGTTTATGAATTATTACAAATTCCCTGCCCATGGCTTCGGGCAGGATTCGGTAACGGTTAAGTATGAAATTCCTGGCACAAGTGCCACTAGGAATTTGACCTTCAAAGTCGACTTCGAGCAGAATCCTTTCGATTGGGATAACATGCTTGATGACTACAACGGCGAGTACACCGATATTCAGGCGCAGGCAGCAGCACAGCTATGTTATTACTGCAGCGTGGCAGCTCAATCAACTTATGACCAATTTGGCACTGGCTCTTCCGATGCCAAGTGCGTGAGCGCCTTTATCAACCATTTCAACTATAACGACACCACGCATTATATCCTTAGGTCACGTTACACCGAGCCTCAGTGGATGGAAATGGTCTACACCGAAATCAGCAACCGCCACCCCATTTTCTACTCAGCACGTGACATCAACATCGAACTCGGCATCTTTGGCGGACACAATTTCATCATCGATGGATATGACGAAAACGGCTTGGTGCATGTCAACTGGGGATGGCATGGACAGGAGAACGGATTCTTCGACATTGCTGTGCTCGATCCAGGGCTCTACACCTACGATGATTGGCAAGCAATGTATGTGGGCTTATATCCTAACGAGGAACAAACTACCCTCGTGGGTGATGTCAACGGCGACGGCTTCGTGACCAGCGCCGATGTCACAATTATCTATGACTATCTGCTCAACAACAACACAACCTTTTTATCAACTAGCGACGTCAACAACGACGGCTCAGTAACCTCGTCCGATATCACAGTTATCTACAACATCATCCTAGGCAATAAATAAATATCAATAACACATAATTTGATTTCAACTGGTTTAATGGCCGATTAGGATAACTCTTAATCGGCCTTTTTGATTGTGATTCTGTGATTTTTTGAAGGTTTTTTCGCTAATTTGTATAGTTTTTTTTAACTTTGCAGATTAATTATTTTTTAAATCTACAATCTATATGCAGCAGGTAAGGGCAAAGAAATCACTAGGACAGCATTTCCTCATCGACCTCGATGTGGCACAGCGCATTGCTGCCACTATCGATGGTTACAAGCACTTGCCTGTGCTTGAGGTGGGACCCGGAATGGGTGTGCTCACGCAGTTCCTGCTTCAAAATGGTCACGACCTCAAGGTGGTAGAACTCGACGGCGAAAGTGTCGACTACCTTAAGGTCAACTTCCCAGCACTCGACGGACGCATCATTGAGCGCGACTTCCTCAAGCTCGACTTGCAAGAGGCATGTGGAACGGGCGAGATGGTAGTGATTGGCAACTATCCTTACAATATCTCGTCACAGATTCTGTTCCACGTGCTCGACTACAAGGACCAGGTCACTTGCTGCAGCGGCATGTTCCAGCGAGAAGTGGCACAACGCATTGCAGCGGGCCCAGGCAGCAAGACCTACGGCATCGTGAGTGTGCTGCTGCAGGCATGGTACGACATAGAGTACCTGTTCACCGTCGACGAGAATGTCTTCGACCCACCTCCAAAGGTGAAGAGCGGTGTCATCAGGCTAGTGCGCAACAACGTTCAGCACCTCGACTGCGACGAGCGCCTGTTCAAGAGTGTGGTGAAGACTTCATTTGGTCAGCGCCGCAAGACATTAAGAAACTCACTGCGAGGCATGATACCGCCCGAGTCGCTACCCAGGCTCGATGAGCACTATGCCGACCTTTTCAAGCGACGGCCCGAGCAGCTCAGCGTGCAAGAGTTTATTGAGTTGACCAACATTATTAAAAACCTTCAGAATAAAGAGTAGGGGAGAGGTAGATATGAAAGAATTTAATATCGACAATATCGATCAGCTGAAAGAACTGATTGAGGCAAAGAACGAGACACAGCTCAAAGCCGACATCAAAGATTTGCACCCAGCCGACATCGCCGAGCTCATTAACGAACTTGACGATACCGACGAGGCGTTGTTTGTGTTGAAACAACTCGATGACGAAACAGTTGCCGATGTGCTTGTCGAACTCGATGAAGACGAGCGCGCCGACCTGCTCGAAATAATGCCAAACGAAACCATCGCCAAGACGGTTGAGCAGATGGACGCCAACGACGCTGTCGACCTTATTCAGGAGCTCGACGAGGATGACCAGGAAGACGTCATCAAGCAAATCGACGACGTGGAGCAAGCGGGCGACATTGTCGACCTGATGCAGTATGACGAGGACACCGCAGGTGGTCACATGTCGACCGAGATGATTGTCGTGAACGAGAACCTCTCGATGCCCGACTGCATCAAGGCCATGCGTGAGCAGGCCGAAGATATGGACGAAATCTACAACATATATGTTGTTGACGATGACAACCGCCTCAAGGGTGTGTTCCCTCTCAAGAAGACCATCACCAACCCCTCGGCCAATAGGATAAAATATGTGATGGAGCCTAACCCCATCTCGGTGAAGACCGACACACCCATCGAGGACGTAGCCCTCGACTTCGAGAAATACGACCTCGTGGCAATGCCAGTTGTCGACTCCATAGGCCGACTCGTGGGACGCATCACCGTTGACGATATCATGGACGAGGTGCGTGAGCAGAGTGAGCGTGACTATCAGCTCGCCACTGGTCTTGTTGCCGATGTGGAAACTGGCGACAGCGTGTGGACACAGTTCCGTGCCCGCTTCCCTTGGCTACTTATCGGTATTGTTGGTGGTATCGCCAATGCACTTATCCTCGACGGCGACGAAGAGGCACAGTGGCAAACCATCCTGCCTGGCCTTGCGCTCTTTATTCCACTGATTGGTGGCACTGGCGGTAACGTGGGCACACAGTCGAGCGCTATCGTCGTTCAAGGTCTCGCCAATGGTAGTCTCGAACTCAAGCAGGCGGGCAAGCACCTGCTCAAGGAATTCTTTGTGGCGATGCTCAATGCCGTGCTCATTGCAGGACTGGTATTCCTCTACAACCTGATTTGGCCTGCCGACGACGATCCCACCAAAGCTAATGTAACATCAATGGCGGTTACCATCTCATTGTTTGCTGTGGTGCTCTTTGCTTCGGTATTTGGAACAATCGTACCAATAGTCCTTGAGAAGCTTAAGATTGACCCTGCGATAGCCACCGGACCCTTCGTCACGGTGACCAACGACATCGTGGGCATGCTCATCTACATGCTCATCAGCTCGCAGCTCATCAACTTCTTTATTTAGCACTACTTTCCTCTTTCTCCAGAAACTATAGTTCCAAAAGTGTAAAAATGAGGCTCAAGGACATAATCCCAGAGCCTCATTTTTTGTGCGTTAAGCGTGAGGGTTAGCGCTTCAGTACAAGTCTCAACACGCGGATAGGTCGGTTTTCACCTTGATATTGGTTTGAATCGATGCATGTCTCTCCGGTAGCGATGAAACCGCATTTCTCCATCACTCGTCCTGAGGCAGGGTTGTCGATGAAATGACCGCTGATAAGCGACGGGATATTGGTCGTTTTTGCAATGTGCTCAAGCATCAAACGTAGCGCTTCGGTGCAGATGCCCTCGTTCCAATAGGGTTTGCTCACCCAGTAACCAATGAGTGGCTCGTCCTCCCGTGCTGGCAGGTTACAGTCGCACGATGGCCCATAGCCTATTGCACCTATGGGGGCGCTATCCTCTCCACTCTCCTTGAGGACTATTGCCCAAGTGGAATCGTTGTTGAAGATTGTATTTATAATTTCTCTGCTCTCCTCCACGCTCTTGTGTGGAGGCCATCCGGCACGTGGCCCCACTTCGGGGTCACTTGCCCATTTAAACAGTGCATCGGCATCGCTCTCATGCCACGGCCTCAACAGAATCCTGTTGTTTTCCATTATCCCATCGTAAGTCAACTGCCCAGGCGAGCGCAACTTTTCTTTTTGGGGAAACGTTGCTTCGTAGGCTGCGAAATCCTCAGGATTGGTCTCGGCGACGAAATAGCCTTTTGGAGGGCTATAAGTAGCTTCGGTTACACCATTGCTTTTCAACCAACCAGTAATGAGTTCTTGGGCAAGGAAATAGGGCACCTCGGCATCGCGTGGCTCGGCATGGTAGTGGATTCCCATCTTACTTGCGAGCCCAAAGCCGGCATGCTTGTAGAAGTTGATATTTCCTTCCATGCATAGGAAGCCAATGCCCATCTCGCGAGCCTTGTCGAGAGCATAGTTTAGCAGTTTGAGTCCATATCCTTTACGCTTATAGTCGGGATGTATACTGATTGGTCCGAATGTCCACGATGGACATCGTGTGCCGTCATCAAGCACCAACTCTGCTTTTGAGAACATGGTGTGGCCTATTATCTTGCCTTCCTCTTCCATCACTAGGTCGAGTTCGGGGATGAAGTCAGGGTTGCTCCTGTATTGATTGAGCACAAAATGCTCGGTGCATCCAGGACGATACACGTTCCAAAACGCCTCTCGTGTGAGGCTCTCCACCTCGCGGTAGTCGCTAGGTTGTTCTGGTCTTATCTTCATTGTCGTTTGATTTATTTGCAAAAATAAAGAAAAAACTATTGCCAGCAAACTGTTTCTACTAAATAGGTAATCCACGGAAAATGATTTTCCGTGAATTACCATTGAATGTATTATTGTGAAGCTAGGTTACATTCTTGCTTTCTGCTTCTCGCCTGCACCCGAGCCGCGGTACTTGCTGCCTGCGGCGTTGAACTTCCAGGTGAGGTCGAGCATAAAGGTGCGACGGGCTGGATTATATGTTGATATCTCGCGAATGCCGTAGATAACTGCACCAGCCTTGTTGGTGTTGAAAATGTCGTTGCAACGCAGGTCGGCAGTCAGTGTTCCCATTCGTCCCAAGCTGAAGTCGCGTTGAATGCCCAACGATGTGTTGAAGCGGGTTTTGGTAAGACGGAAGTTGTTGTAGTCACCACGTGATGCCCACACCATGACGGCACTCAGACGGAAGCCTTTTGGCAGCTCAATACCATTTTGCCACACGAGGTTCATGAATGGGTGGTTGAGTGTGAGGATTGAACCGTCGGCGCAAGGAGTCTTATAGTTCTGGAACACAACAAATGCACTCCACTGTGGATGCCAGCAGCCTATCACGGGACGTGCCACAAAATTGATTGACAGCTGGTTGAAATCCTCGGTGCTATTGATTGGGCGCACGAGGCTTACCAGTGGATCGTCGGCACCGGGATAAGGTTCGGTCGACATTGTCTCACAATCCTTGATGCGTCCATAGTTAAGGGTGAGGTTCATCCACTTGTAGGCAGTGTTGAGCACGAGGCTGTGAGTGTAGGTGGGTTTCAGGTAAGGGTTGCCGCTCTGGTAAGTATAGCGGTTGATATACACAGTTGAACTGGTGAGGCTGCCATAGTTGGGGCGCTGGATGTCGCGACGATAAGAGAGCGACAGTTGCACGTCGCCAATGGGCATGGTGATTGCTGCGGTGGGGAACCAGTCGCCGTAGTTGCGGCACACTTCATCCTCGCGCACTCCAAAGTTGTAGTAGTCGTTCTTTAGATGCTCATAGCGCAGTCCCACTTGTGCAAACACTCGGCCAAACAGTCTTCCATATTCCACAAAGGCTGCTGTCGACGACTCGTTGATCTTGGTGTCGGTAGCCTTTACAGGCACAGCATCGGTAGCGGTGAAGGAGTAAGCATCGGTGCGATGGTTGTGTGAGTACTCGCCGCCGAGCGACAAGTTGCCTTTCCACACAGGATAAGAGAAGATTAATTTTGTTGCCCAGAAGTCGTTGCCGCTGCTGGTGTTGCTCTCAATGCTGCGCTGTGAGGTCTCTCCTGTAGCCGATGTGGCAGTCTCAACTGTGCTACCCGGAGTCTCAGTCTTGTCAAAGAGTCCGTCCACATTGAAGTCGATGCCTAGTTTGCCAATCTTGCCATTATAGTAGGCGTTGAAGATGTGCTTTTTAAAAGTGTCGCTCTGTCTGATGTCGCTCTCGGAATGCTCTGTCAAGATGCCATTCACATAATTGTCGGTATAGAACATGTCGCTGAAATCGGTGCCAGGGTGGCGGTCATATTTATAGAATGCTCCCAAGCTATGGTTCTCGCTAAACATATAGTTAACCTGCAATTGTGGTGACCAACCTTTCCAGATGTTTTTGCCTTCCTGAGTTGTCACGCTCTTAACGTGGTCGGGACCAACGTAGTAGATAAGCTCGTTGTCCTGCAACTGCTTGGTGTGACCATAGCGTCCTGCCCAGAACGAGGCGGTGAGGTCGAGGCCACCCGTGCGGTAGTTCATGTCAAGGTTGTTGGCAATGGTGTATCCATATTGATACATGCCATTCAAGTTGTCCTGGAAACTGAATCCTTCGCCTTGGGCCTTCTTGAGTTGGATGCGCACAACGGCCTTGGTCGATGCGGCATAGCGTGCACCGGGGTTTTGAACCACATCAACGTGCTCAATTTGGTCGGAACGCAGGCGAGAGAGCTCGCTCATGTCTTGAACCTTGCGGCCATTGATATACACCTCGGCGTCGCCACGGCCAAGCACCTTCACGCCGCCGTCGCGCTCAGCTTCGAGCGATGGCACTCTCGCTAGTGCGTCGGCCACAGTTCCTGCTTTCTCAAGGATAGTGCCCTCGATGGTGGTGCGCATAGCGTCACCCTTGACGCGAGTCTTGGGCAACTTGCTCACCACTACCACCTCGCCCAGCAGTGTGGCTTCGGGCTGCAGGATGATTGTTCCCAGGTCAACAGCAGTTGATTTGATATATATTGTCTGATAACCTATATAAGAAATCTTTACCAGTCCACCGTTTTGCAGGGCGGTAAGGTTAAACGCGCCTTGCTCGTCGGTGATGCCGCCCTGCACATAGGCCGAGTCGGGCATCGAGAGCATTACAACGTTGACAAATGGCATTGGCTCGCCATTCTCGTCAACAACTTTGCCGTTAACATCGGGAGTTTTTGCAACGGCGCTCAAAGCTATCATCATGACAGCCATCAGAGCAGTAATTCTCAAAACTAAATCTTTCATTTTACCTTATTTTTTAATTATACAATGTTATTTGCTTTGTTCTCACGTTAGACGTAATGAGCGTTGAAAATGTTTCGGCGGTTTTAATGTTGTTCTCAACTTTTTAAACATTTTAACAATGACCATGTTTTAAAAAATCATGAACAGCGGTTTATCGTCTGCATGATTTTGACGCAAAATTACTACTAGAATTACAGCAATAACAAGCTTTTGGGATATTCTGCACGGTTTTGTGACGAATGGCATAGAAATATAAAAAAATGCCTAGTACCATTGATGGCACCAAGCATTTTCTTTGTGCTTTAATTCAGTTCTGCTCTTACTTAAAAATGCGATTAAGCGAGACAAAGGATGAGCTTGCTCAATGCTTTGCGAGCGTGAGCATTTTATCTAATCACGACGTTGAGCTGCGCTCAAAGTCGTTCACGCTTGGAGGGCGTTTCATAATTAGATTTGTTCTACAGTTCCCCCTCTAAGATAGAGGGGGCAGGGGGAGTATGACAACTGTCGTGCGCTTAAAACAGTTTGATTATCAATTTATTCGCAATGGTCATACTCCTCCGCCCTTCGGGCACCTGCTCTTTTCAGCGTCAATGGGCTACACCTCAGCATAACTCGAGCAAGCTCGGTTCTGCACTCGGTTTGCACCATTGGTCTATTTTAGAGGAGGAGTTTTCCTTAACTTCAGCTTTATGACACACATGCTCTTATCTAATCACGACTTTTCGGCCCGAGTTGATGTAGATTCCTGGCGCCGTGGGTTTGGAGTTGTAAGAGCGGCCAGTGATGTCAAACCATAGGTTGCTGTCAACTTTGGGGTTGTCGTGTGAGACGGTGCTGATTGGGGTCATTCCCTTGATGTATTCAATGCCGGCTGCAGCGTCAATCTTGCCATAGCCCCACTTGATGGCGTTAACAGCAGTGAACTCGTCGTTGCGCGAGGTAGCGGCGAGCACTTCTTTTATTTCATCAAGTGTGAGGGTAGGACAGGCTTGTAGCCACAGGGCGATGATGCCGCTCACAGTTGGGCACGACATCGAGGTGCCACTCATGCTGCTGTAGGGGAATCCCTGCCACTGCATCGACTCGGCAATCTCCTTGTCGCAAGTATAGTGGTTGATAGAAGACACGATGTTGGTGCCTGGAGCGGTAACAACGGGCTGTGCCACACCGTTGAACGATGTTCCATAGCTTGAAGAGCAACTGATGTCGTTAAGTGTGTAAAGAACGCTCGTGTCAGTGACACTGCCAGTGTAATATCGGCTGGAGGTGTTTGCCACATAATTGCCCACGCTTATAACATTTGGAGTGGATGTCCAATCGCCACACGAGAACTCGCTGTCGCCAGGGGTGAAGCCTTCCAAACTCTCGGTGCCAATAATATCAAATCCATCTATCGTTTCCCACAAATCCATCTCGATGGGTGAAGTTGACGACAGCAAAATGAAGAACGGGTAACGCCTAGGGAGAAAGCCACTGACGGCGGCTGTGAGATCAATCTTGCCGTCAACAACTGAGCCATATATCGCCACAAAGCCATCCTGCATGTAACTTCCAAGAATGTCATCCTCGTCGCTAAGTATTTCAATAGTGCCATCTTGGGTCAAGGAGATAGTGCATGGCTCTGTTATCCACAACGTCTCGGCATTACCGCGATTTGCTATGCCAATCTGAACATTTAACACATCGTTCTCGCCCAACGCGTTGCGTGTTAAGCCGCGAACTACCGAACCAACTACCCTTATCATGTTGCCCTCTTCGTCAAAGGTAGAAGTTGCTCGGGCAAGAAGCGCCTTCATGCTGCTGTTTTCCTCATCAAATGCCTTGTAAATGTGAACAGCTTTATCTCCTTCATTACCAACACTGAGCACGGGAATGACATGATTAGACAATTCATCAATAAGTTCAGGCATTGTGCCTGTGCCATTATGAGGGCCATTGTGTGAGTTCATGCTTGCGCTAAGCACCACGGGAGTTTCTATTTGCTGGGCATATTGTGCTACAAACTGGAAGGCAATTTCATTGACATCGTCCTCGCTCTCAATCGACACCAACACAATGTCGGCTTCGGGCGCCATGCCACCAAATCCTTGCGGCGAACGACTGCCGGCGGCAATGCCAGCGGTGTGGGTGCCATGATCGCGATATTCGGTATCGGTGGTGAGAGTAGCGATTAGTTCAGGTGTGTCGAACACCGAGCCTGGATACTCAATCGTTCCAGCCTCATCATCCTCGACGATGAACTTGTGGCCACTGTCATCAGTGGGCATATACACGCAACGCAGGCGCGTGTTGCCATTGGCATCCTTGAAGGCCGGATGCTGGAAGTCGAAGCCTCCATCCACAACGAATATGGTGATGCCCTCGCCGGTGTAAACCTCTTCAACACCAGGTGTGGTGCCGTCAATCAGGCTCACGCCAGTCTCCACACGCGAGATATCGGTTTTCAACTCTCCTTTACTTGTGGCATCAACCTTTTTCACGCCCTCAATGGCAACGAGGTCATCAACATTGCCCGTGGGAATGCTTATCACAGCCTGATGACCAAGCTTTGACAACACTGTGCCACCACATTCACGGATTTGAGCAAACGTGCTTGCCGCATCTTTTGAATCAACCTCTACCACAAGCCTAATGACTGGACTGGCGTCAATAGCCTTAATCTTCTTGCCGTTTGAGTTATATTGTGCTGTCTGTTTTTTCAGTAATGACAATTGCGCGCTAGGTGTTAGTTTGTTCTGTGCGCTCGACATTAGAGCGCACGAGCAAGCAATAATAGCAAATAATGCAATTAGTAATGATCTGTTCTTCATAATTCTTATGCTTTATTTTCTGTTTGATCGTCATTCTCTATTTGGTCGTTGTTCTCTATTTGGTCGTTAACGGAAATTTCAAGGCTTTGTGTCTCTTTCTTCTTTCTATGTTTAAATGTTTTTTTGCTGATATACATACCAACAAGGATGGGCACCACCGAACAAAATAATAGTTCAATTATTGCCTTGAATTCATCAGTATATGATTTGGGTGTTGTTGTCAGCAGTTCGGTTATTGTCATTGCCAAAGCTGCTAACAAGAAACCGCTTACTAATGTAATAACTACTCTCCAAAAGTTCCCCCAGAAGCCATATCCAAACAACTGCCTGTAGGCATAAAAATAGCATAAGGGAAGCAAAATATAGAAAAAGTCACCGAAAAAGTCGGCAAGGTCATCGACAATGAGAACCTGAATGGCCATGAACACCGTGATGAAAAAACCTTGCGGTAGTGTGTGCTTGGTGTTGCGTGGCGCATAGCGGAAGAGACACCATGTGGGAATTATGAAGAAGCATGTCATGATCAACCATCCCCATCCCGGACTGCTCTCAAGCCAGACAAAGAACTGATTGGCCAATGACGGGTCGCTTTCAACTATGGTGGCTTTTTTCACGCCGAACAAATTATCAATGAGGACACTTATCACTCCCATGACAACCAGCATTTTCACTGGCGGGAACGACACTTGCCGCTTGCCGTTGATATAATCGCTGATGAAATATCCAGGACGCAAAATCAGCTGCCACAGGGAGTATAGCATAGAACGGTTGCCCATTCCCCACACCTCGGCGGTACTTTGAAGCACACTCTTCCAAGATATCTTGTTCAAGCCGGCCTTCTGTGAGCAATGCGGGCAATAATTGCCTGAAAAGTCGTTCCCGCAATTCTCGCAATGATGGCGCACACTCTCGTCAAAACTCCAATCCATGGGATTGAGCTGCCATGCCTTGAATCGTTTATATCTTTCTTTTAAAGTCATTAAAAATCTTTTTGCAAAGATATGCTTTTTCATTCAAAATGACAATTTTGTGAGGCATTTAGATGAAAATAGTGCACTATTTCGCAAGAGCTAAGATGAGGGGTCAATCTTATTTCATCATCTTTCAAAAAAATTGTATCTTTGCGAAAAAGTTTCTAATAAGATTTTGATTATGATAAAGGATTTCATTTTTTACGCACCAACACGCGTGGTGTTTGGTCGTGAGTCGGAGAAAAAGATTGGTGAACTGGTAGCTGCCTGTGGCGGCAAGAAGGTGTTAATCCACTATGGTGGCGGCTCGGCGCAGCGGTCGGGATTGCTCGACGTGGTGCGAGAGCAACTCCACAATGCCGGCATCGCATTCTGCGAACTGGGTGGTGTAGTTCCCAACCCGTTGCTGTCAAAGGTGCGCGAGGGCATTGAGCTATGCCGTCGCGAGGGAGTAGACTTCATCCTCGCCGTGGGTGGAGGCAGTGTGATTGACTCATCAAAGGCGATAGGCTATGGCGTGCCTTACGATGGCGATGTGTGGGACTTCTGGGCTGGAAAGGCTGTGCCCAAGCAGTGCTTGCCAATAGGCGTGGTGTTAACCATTCCCGCTGCAGGTAGCGAGATGTCATCGAGTTGTGTGATTACTGCCGATGATGGACTGCTCAAGCGTGGCATCAACAGCGATCTATGCCGATGCCGATTTGCCGTGATGAATCCCGAGCGCACTTTCACCTTACCTCCTTACCAAACAGCAGCCGGTGCCACCGATATAATGATGCACACTATGGAGCGCTACTTCTCGAAATATGAGGACATGACGCTCACCGACGCCATCAGCGAGGCGCTGCTGCGCACCGTCAAGGACTCGGCGCTGATAGTGATGCGCAATCCCGAAGACTATCGTCATCGTGCCCAAATCATGTGGGCAGGCTCGCTGGCACACAACGACTTGACCGAGTGCGGCACCGAGAAAGACTTTGCTACCCATCGCCTTGAGCATGAGCTTAGCGCACTCTTCGGTGTTACCCATGGTGCTGGCTTAGCTGCAATTTGGCCCTCATGGGCACGCTATGTCAAGGGCAAGCACTTAAACCGATTTGTGCAGTTTGCCGTCAATGTGATGGGAGTTCCCAACGACTTCTCACATCCTGAGGAAACCGCCGAGCGGGGCATCTGCGCTGTTGAGGAGTTCTATCGTCAGATTGGTATGCCAACTAACATCCATGAGTTGCTGGGCCGTGAAATCACCGACCAGGAAATCGACACCATGGTCGAGAAATGCTCACGCGGCGGCACTATCACTCTGGGCGCCATGGAAGTCCTTGACACCCAAGCCATGCGCGACATCTACCAGCTCGCCCGCTAGCACAGCAAGTGTAACAATATAATAAATTTAAGGATTAGTGGAAAACCTCACTAATCCTTAATCTTTGAATCTCTATTTATAAAGATTACCACACTTGAGCGCGTTTCTCCTTGGGAAGGAACATCTTGTCGGTCTTCTTGATGTTGAAAGCGTTATACCAAGGATCGATCATTGGCAAAGCTGCATTTACGCGGAGCTCGTTAGGTGAGTGGGTGTCGCTGTCAACGAGATTGGCAATCGACTCGGGGGTGCTATTGCTTGCCCACACGCGAGCATAGGCTAGGAAGAAGCGCTGTGCTGGTGTGAAGCCGGCGATTTTCTTCAGAGGCTCTACCTTCATGCGGTTCTCAAATGCACGGAAGGCAATATTCAATCCACCATTGTCGCTCACATTCTCGCCTAGAGTCTTCAGGCCATTAACCTTTACACCAGGAAGAATCTCTTGCGCGCTAAACCAGTCGGCAATCACCTTGGTGCGCTGGTCATAGTTGGCCTTGTCCTCGGGTGTCCACCAGTTGGCGAGGTTTCCGTCCTTGTCAAAGAGGCAGCCCTTGTCGTCAAATCCATGAGTCATCTCATGACCGATAACCACACCTATGGCGCCATAATTGTTGGCATAGTCGGCCTCAGGATCAAAGAATGGAGGTTGCAAGATGGCAGCAGGGAAGTTGATACTGTTGTAGCGTGAGTTGTAGAAGGCGTTCACAGTTTGTGGTGTGCATGCCATCACGGTCTTGTCAACGGGCTTGCGCCAGTGCTTGCGCAGACTTGCCTGAGTAGTCTCCTGCGAGATGCGGATGTAGTTCTCAACCAAGTTCTCATTCTCGCGGATATCGATGTACTTCTCCATGTCCTGCCACTTATCGGGATAGCCCACATTAATATACATTGCATGGAGCTTCTCGATAGCTTTGGCCTTGGTCTCCTCGCTCATCCAGGTGTTGTCCTTTAGGCGGTCCTCAAAGGCCTGCTGCAAGTCTTTCACGAGCTTAACTACGCGCTTCTTGCTGCTCTCGGGGAAGTATTTCTGTACATATAGCTTGCCGATAGTCTCGCCCAGGCTGCCACTGATGAGGCCTACAGCGCGCTTCCAGCGAGGCTGCTGCTCCTGCACGCCCGAGATTTTCTTGCTGGCCTCGAAGGCGCGGTCACTGAAATCATCTGACAGGAATCCGGCAAATTCCTTGACGATGCTAAGCTCCATGAAAGCTTTCCAGTCATCGATGCTGGCGTTGGCGAGCAGGTCTTCCACCACATGCACTGGCTCAATCTGTCCCACATTAACAGTGTCGATGTCCTGAGGATATTTGATCACGTCGCGGTAGGTGGCCCAGTCGATGCCCTTGAAATCGTTGAGCAGCTGGTCCCATGTCATGATGTGGATGCGCTTGTAAGGGTCGCGTGATTCCACCTGGTCGAGCTGTGTGATGCCAATCTTGCTCTCGATGGCCCACTCGGCCTCCATCATGCGCTGGGCCTCCTCTTCGCTGTGGCCCACCATCTTCAATAAGTCCTTGTTAAGCTCTTTAATGGTGCTAACAACCACCTTCTGCTGCTCGCTAGGGTTGTCATAGTATTCTTTCGACAGTGATGCACCACCATGACCGGCACCCATCATGTACTCATCGCTGTTGAAGGGGTTCATGCCTAGGTAGATGCCGAAGGGCGCTGTTCCAAAGCCTTTAGCATCGAGTTCGTACATCACGCGGAGCATCTCCTCACGGGTCTTGATGGCGCGCACCTGGTTGAGGTAGGGTAGGATAGGTTTGTAGCCCATCTCGTTGCGCTTCACGGTGTCCATATACAGGCGGTAGAGGCTACCAATCTTCTGCCCATCGGTGCCTTGGGGCAGGTGTTTTCCTGCATACTCCATGATAAGGTCGTTGATGCGGTCGTTGTTCTGCTCATAGAGGTCCATAAATGCACCGTTCTGAGTGTGCTGCTTGTCGAGGGGATTGGACTTAAGCCAGCCACCAACGGCATACTGCCAGAAGTTCTCACCGGGTTTCACACGAAGGTCCATATTGGCCTTGTTCACTTGTGCCATGCCTGCCACGAAAGCGAAGGCAAGGGCAAACGCTAGAATTGTTTTTTTCATAGTTAAGAATAAATATAGTTGTTTTATAGATAAATGTGTCTTTATTAAAAGAGCGGTTAAGTCTCTTTCTATTATATAGACGCAATAATTCTCCAAAAGCTACATTTCTTTGCAATTTTTTTAAAAAAATGTCGTGACAAATTATTTCGACACCATCAATGAAGCCAATCCTATGCCGCCACCAGCAACCAGCAACAAAACAAATACCGAAATTATAAGACTGATTATTAAGTATCCCAAAATCCGGCGCTTTTTGTATCCCGAGAACTGGCTTATAGCCACAAAAATCATAAACGCGGCGAAGAATTTGAGAATGTCGGAATTGAACAAATCTCCCAATATTAAGAATATGGTGAACGTGTTGGAGGTGTAGATCATCGCCACTATGAATTCCGAGAACCGCAGGTCGAGAATATTGGGTGAGTGGCGCAGGAAAATGTACATTGGCCAGAAGAACAGTAGTATCGTCACAAGGGAGAAAATGGCTGGGTATTTTTCCAGCATCGCGTCCATTAAATTGGCAAATCTCACACCCAGATAATACATTTTCGACTCTCTTATATTGAGTTTTTTGTTGGCATTGTTGCTAATCTCTTTCTTAGCTTCTTCTTTCTCCTGTTTAACCATCTCGGTTTGGTTACCTGTTGGTTCAGGTGCCGTTGCATCGGTGTTAAATGTGATGCCTTGCTCGATAATGAGCGAGAAAGTAAACAGTATGAAAAACATCTTGAAGGGCGGAAAGTAGGCCGACTGCATGCCACTCAGATAGTCACGAATCATATAGCCTGGGCGAAGCACTAGATCGCGAAGGCTACGGAACATGCTGCGGTTACCCATACCCCACACATCGAGGAAAAGCAGCGCTGCCTTCTTGAACGAGAATCTGCCGATACTTGCCGACTGGCCACACCTGGGGCAATAATTCCCCTGGAACTCAGTGCCACACGCAGCACACTCATGGGTCGACTCCGACAGTGGGGCTACCACGTGAGGCTTGAGTTGCCACACGTCGAAGGCACGCCTCAGAACAGCTCTCTTCTTTTGGGTTGTCAAGTAATGGAGAATCTTCTTTATTTTGCTTTGTTTGCTGCGATTCTCAACCACCAGGCTCTCATCATCCTCAATATCCAACATCTCGACCTCCTCAACTTCTTGAGTTGAGGGCTCCACAACTACAGGAATGGGAGGAGTTACCACGAGCTCTTGGTCAGGCACCTCAGGGACCGGCACGCTGGGCACTTCAGATACCTGCGCGTCAGACTCTTCAGCTACCAATTCGATGGTCGCCTCGGCATCTTGAACATTGGTTTTCTCAAGGTCTAGCCTCTCTAACTCATCTGGTTGGATATTCATTGCAAAAATAAATTCAATTACTGTTTAGGCACTGCAAAAATAATAAATAACGATAACTTCACCAACTAATCGGGCTATGATACTATCTTCTCTTGAGGATCACAATTTCGGCGTCAACGCCGTCTTTGCCATACTCACTCACGAAGATGTGGTGCTCATCGCAAGCAATGCCGAAGCAGCGGCCTGGTGAGTCAAGGCGCTCCACTTGGTTGCACCAGTAGGTGGCGTTATCATCGAGCAACTTCACTTTGTTGCCATTTATCTCATACTCCATATTGACATAAGAGCCCTGCAGCACAAAGAGGTTGTTAATCTCGGGCAAACCATTGACTCCTAGTGCGTTAATTTCCTCAATGAGTTTCTGCTTGATAGGAGATGTGGCATGAGGAAGCTGGTCGGCTGGCAATTGCCAACGTTTCAGGCTAGGATAAAACTGGCGAAGCACGTTCTTATACTCCTCGCGATTGAGAGATTCTCCAGTGTTTTTGTTGTACTCGTCTACATACTGCGAGCAGAATTCCACCATTTCCTCCATCGTGAAGTCGCCCGTGAAGGCTCCATCCTTGTAGCAATAGATGCAATACTCCTCATTCTTGCTGCCATCGGCATTGGTGCCGAGCAGTTCATCGGTGAGCGGCATGCCGCAGCTTTGACAAAATTTTAGTTCCATATTTATAATCGTTTTTGTGATACAAAATTACTATTATTTATTATATATCCTTACTTAAATAATTTTTCAGAACCCATATAGGAGGCATTGTTATTAAGGGTGATAGTAGAGATGCTCAATGACCTCATTTCCCATTATCCAATTACAAAACTACGGGGATAGAAATCACTATAAAAGCGACCGTCGATTGCCGTGAACTTCAAGACGCAGTAGTTGGGATCTGTCACGCCGCCTGGGTAGTACTGCGTGTCTCCATCCCGCCAAATCATCTCTTTGCTCTTGGCGTCGGTCAGCACCTCCATCGTGCCTCGCAGCATCATACCCTTGAACCCTTTGGCATCGCAGAAATAGATGCTGGCCTTGGGGTTAGCTTTGTAATGCGCCACACGCAGAGAGAAGGTGTTGGTAGTGAAATAGAATGTCTTGATACCTTCACGCACGCGCGGTGACAGCATTGCTTTAGTGCAAGGAAATCCCTCTTCATCAACCGATGAAATATAGGTGACGGGCAGAGTGTCGGCCATCTTGGCGATCAGTTCTTTTACTCCCGCCAGAGCTGGATTCTTGGGAGCCGCTTCATTGATGTTAATCTCTTTGCGCCAGCGCTTCAAGTGAGGGAAGTACATCTTCATTTGTCCGATGTATTCCTCCCTAGTGATGGGCTGTGGCAGGCCCTTGTTGACCTCGCCAACTAACTGGGCGCAATGCTCAATCATCTCGTCCATTGTGCAGTCCTGCAGGAACTTGCCATCCTTGTAACAATAGATGCAATACTCCTCATTTTTACTACCATCGGCATTGGTGCCGAGCTGTTCCTCGGTGAGCGGCATGCCGCAGCTTTGACAAAATTTTAGTTCCATATTTATAATCGTTTTTGTGATACAAAATTACTAATATTTATTCTATTTCCTTGACTACTATGAACAATTTTTCAACACCCATTTGGCAGGCATTATTAATAACGGTGATAGCGGGGATGATCCTTCCATATTTTATAATGTTTTATTTGCTCTCATTATATGTCCCTCTTCGAGAGCGGCAAAAGTTGCTAAGAGGCAAACGAAGGTGGCAGAATATTTTAATTCTATTAATGGCAAAGTGAGAGGTATTGCAAACAGCATAGCACCCGTGAGTTTGTTTGATATAGAATGAACGGCCACAAATTGTTTTTGACGAGTAAAGCCATAGAGAATATTCAAGAGTTTGATTGCCGCAATGACACCTGTCCATAAATATATCCATAGAGGAATAGCGAGTACTGGGAGCAGTTTTATCAAGCACACCACCACAAAGAAGCAATCGGCGGCAGTGTCTAATTTCGCGCCTAAATCACTTGCTGAATTCGTTCGTCGGGCAATCCATCCATCAAGCACATCAGATGCTCCTGCTATAATATACCAAGTATAAAAAGCTGGTGACAGTGCTGTACAAAAAAGCAGCACAATGCTACACAAAACCCTGACTCCTGTTATAATGTTGGCCGTCATGTTTATAAACCTATGGGGTTAAGTCCTGTAGTTTTACAGTTTACCAATTACGTCTTGCAAGTTAGCCAAAAATCGCCCGGCATGGGCACCATCCATCTGCACATGATGAAACTGAAAACTGATGGGCAACGTGGTCTTGAACCACCCTTTGCGATATTTCCCCCACATGACCATAGGGTTGTTAAGTTCCTTGGCGTATTGGTTTACAATACAATCCAATTCAGTTTCAATCATTGCCGAAGTGCCTATTATCATTGCCTCCTCTTGGAAGCTGCTTTCACAGTTTTGGATCACCAATTGTGTCAGTGCCATGTAATCGTGATTGAAACGGCTCAAGTCATGTGTGAATGGGATATCGCATGAGTTGATGCCACCATCTTTGTTGTTTACAATCACATTGACAGCTAGGCAGTCATATTTATATAACTTGCCATGCTCGGGCAGCACATAAAACTCCTCAACTTGACTTGCCGCCTTACCAATGCACCAGCAGAGTAGCATGTTGAAGCTCATGCCGTGTTTTTTGCTATATCTCAGAAGCTCTGTCACCTCCATCGTCTTCACAAGAGTGACCATGGGCACGGGTGATGACATCCAGAGATTAAATGCTCCCTGGCGATTGCAGTCCTGTGGATTAATCTCAGTCTTCATTGTTTCAATAAGGATGATAGCGGGGATGATCCTTGACCGAGTTGTAGGCCACGACCTTGCCGTCGTTGTTGAAGGTTACGACGAATATCATTGACTCAGGGCCTGCAATCTCGCCCACCATCTTGCGGTAGCCCCATTCCTCGCCACTTTCGTTGGCGTTCTTGAATAGGGGAATGCCTAGTAGGTTCTGGATATCGCTCTTGGTCATGCCCATCTCCACTTTGTTGATTTTCACTGTGTCGCGTGTAGCAATGCAACTATTTAAACTCACACTCAAAGCTATTGCCAGAAGAATAGCTGCAACGGTTGAAATAATAATGCTGTTTTTCATTGTCGCAATTTTTTTAAATGTTCACTATTAACTAAAAACTAACAACTAAAAACTATTCCCTTATGCTCACTCCCCCAAGGATGTTGCTGGCGATTATGTGAAGAGTTATAGCGCCAGGAATGTTCCTGCCCACGGTCTCGTTGCCCACTCCGCCAATGAAGCTGCGGCTCTTCACCTCAATGTTGATGCCAGCTGGCACCAGCAACTCAACGCCACCGGCAAAGGTGTGGATATCGATTTCCTCATCCTCGGCAATAACTGCTTGGCGCAGATCGAGACGCAGACCGCCAAAGAAAGCGTCAAGTCGTGCTCCATGGAACGGCTCGCCGTGGTAGATGTACTCGTCGCCGCCAAACCTCACGGCGCAGTTGATGCGCTTGCCGTCCTCGCCCTGAGGCACTGGACGCCGGAGCCACTGCTCGGGGTTGCGCTGATAGCTGGTCACGATGAGCTCCACACCTATTATAAGCAATAGAATGGGTCCCAAATACTCGGTCCACGGATGATTCCATACCCAGTCAAACCAGTTGAGATGAAAAATTCCCAACATGCTCACCAGTTTCATCATGGCGGCAACAATAAAGATGATTCCAATAATTTTTCGGCGTGTCATAATTGTACTATTTTTGCGTGCAGTGCTGAATTGCCTGCGTTATTTCGACTGCAAAATTGCAGTAAAATTACAGTCGTTGCAAGATTTTGGGATATTCTGCACGGTTTTGTGACCAATGGCATGAAATTGGGATTAATTGAGCAAAATGTGACGAATGGTTAAGGTTGCGCAGAGGTGCCTTGAAAAAAGATTATAATAGAAACCATTGTAAATTACAGCTTTTGTTGTATTTTTGCACATTAAATCTTTTATATCACCACTATAACTTCAAGATGCCGGCTGCTCCAGTGACAGTCAATGCAACATTCGCTAGAATGTTGGGTGATGTTGACGGCGATGGTGAAGTCACCACTGCTGATATCACTGCCATATACAACTTCCTACTCAACGAAGATGATACCTATATAGCTACAAGCGATGTGAATGGTGACGGCTTCATCACTGCTGCCGATATTACTGTTATTTACAACATTCTGTTGGGAAGTAAATAGATAAAATCTTGACTTTTACTTGTAGAAGCGGTTATCGTACTTACTGTAAGATAACCGCTTTTGTTATAGATAAAGATGAAAAGACTAGAATAATGTGCAGTTGGGTTTACCTGTAAGGGTAAATAAATAGCTAAAATCTCAAGATAAATCACTGAATCATTGCATAATTGCCATCTTTTGTTTTATCTTTGCACATACACAAAAAAAATTATAGCGCATGAAACGAATATATCTAATTCTATCGTTGGGATTGCTTGCAGTAGCAGCCTACGCACAAATTCCACAAGTTTCCGACCCGCATTGCGCCTATTGCAATGTGAATCTGAAAACAGGCGAAGCTCACAAGAGCTCTTGCCCCTATTATGAGGTACCAAAGGAGGAGGAATCTTCTTCCCCCTCGACACACCTGAAGGATTATACACCTATGGCTGAGATGTCGTCAATTGAGCACGCATTAATTTATGAGGTCGGTGTCAACGGAAAGAAACCATGCAGTCATTGCAAAAGCCTCAAACATCATCCCTGGTGTGAGATAATAAATATGCAAAAATGGGCTAAGGAATATCGGGCTAAAGCCGAAAACGCCACGACTGAAGCTGCACGCAAGCAAGCCTTGTGGGATTATAAACGCATGGTTGACAATTTGAAATTATTTATTAACCTCAATTACACTTTAGAGGATTCTGAACCTCTTCCCGAAGTGAAAAGCAGGCTGGATATAAGCCGTGAAAAATATGAAATGCTTTACAAGGTGGGAGTGAGAGGTTTTAATATTATGTGCATTCATTGCGGCAGCATGGTTCATGAGGGATGGTGCGCTTATGCCATGTTTCAGAGGATGGCCAATGACGCAAAGGCCAAAGCGCTAGCAACTACCACTCTAGAAGAACGCAAAAAAGCGATAATCGATTTCCACGTTTGTGAAGATAACTTGCTTGCTTCTTATGAACAATCTTTAAAAGAATATAATTATAAAAAGAAACAAGAAGCCGAGCGACAAGCAAGAGAGCAAGCTGAACAGAGAGCACGAGAGCAAGCTCAGCAAAGCACTTCTCCCGCTTCCGCTAGTTATCAGCACCTTTCGAGTGTGGACATCAAGAACGGGTTTGATAAGAAACTCGGTTACGGCAATTGGGCCACAGCCTATGGCAAGACATTCCCCGGCGGCGAGGAGATGTGGGTTCTCTATGATCAAGACGGCAACGAGGTGGGACAATTCTCAAAGATTGAGACTGCTCAGATACCTGACGCTTTGGATGTCTTTATCGTGCGAGACCTCAACGGCAAATGGGGTGTTTACAACGCTGGCGGTTACGCAATAGTTGAACCGATATATGAAAGTGTTAAGGTGCTTATAGCTCGCGGTAATGGCGAACCCAGAGAGTTTTATGATGTGACACAGCGCGACAGTCAAGGAATGTTGCGTCATGGCATAATTAATGGTTCTATTGCCGGCGGTGACAATCGTACCATTCCTTGCGCATGCGACCGCATTGAGCTGATTGACCGCAGCCCTTCAAATCGCGGTGTTCTGGCAAAAATTACAGTTGACGGAGGCATAGGCATTATGGATGCCGACAGTGGCGATGTGATTATCCAACCTGCATTTTCTTATCTCAACACTTATTTCACGCGTCGCGGTATGTATTTCATCGCTGGCGACGGCAACAGTTTAGGAGCCTATGATGCCGAGACAATGGAAGAAATTGTCTCTCCTGGCAGCGGCAAAACTTTAGACCAAGTGCGCAACATCCTTGACCAGCGCGACCGATAGAGCTAAATCTTTAGGCCTATGGTTTTGTGGTAAGGTAGTTTTGTTGTACCTTTGCCAGTGTTATGAGTGGAGAAAAGAAACAAACTATCACGATTCGCATTGTCAGCGTATGCTTTGCAGTAGTAGTGCTCGCCATTTTCAAGCCCTTCGGCCTTGAAGCTTGGCAGTGGCAGGCCTATGCCCACTTGATTGCTGTGGGAGGTTTGGGCATTATTTCATGCTTCATTACCGAGGCTTTATTGGTATACATCCTCAAAAAGCCTGGTTCTCTCGACCATGGAGTGGATTATATCATTCGCCGCAACTTGTGGTTCCAGCTCATCAACACGCCACTTGTTTCGCTCATGATATGCCTTTATCGTCATTTTGTGCTTAGCGACAAGGTGGATGGCAACCTCCTCTCGTGGGGTAATTTCTTTGAAACGCTAGTGATTATGGCATTCTGTTCGTTTCTCATTGGACTCTATTGGCGTTTCAAGTTCCGTGGCAAGTATCTTGCAGCCGAACTCGAGGAACTGAAGCAGATGAATGAGCAATTGCAACTAATGCAGCAGAAATCGCCCTCTAAGTCTATGCTCGACAATGAACCTGAAAAAGAGGCACAACCACAGGCGACACACCCCGATACTATCGACCTTGCTGGCACCACAAGTGAGACAGTGACTCTGCACATTCCCAATCTGCTCTACATTGAGTCGGTGGGCAACTATGTGAAAGTTGTACAACTTCATGAAGGCAAAGTGGCCACTCACATGCTTCGCGCAACATCTAAACAAATTGAGGAATCTCTGAGCTGCTATCCAACTATAGTCAGATGCCACCGCGCATTTCTTGTCAACTTGCAACAAGTGGAGAAAATCATATCTAAGGCAGGAGCTATGCAGTTACTCGTCAAGCACAGCAACGACTATCTTCCCGTCTCGCGAAGCAATATGGCTGGAATAAAACAAGCCATTGCCAACAAAAACAACCAATAAAGATAGTTTTTCACAAGAAATCACTAAATAATTAATTATCATAGCATAAGGACGCATGCTTTGCCAATTATTTGTTATATATTTGCAAAAAACCATGTAAAACTTATAGCTTATGAAAAGAATTTTATCTCTACTATTAATTCTGTCGGCCGTGACAAGTGCCTCGGCGGCTGGAAAATTCTCGGTTACTTCAACAAAACAAGTTGAATTTGCACCGGGTAATGTTCAATATCACACCGGCACACAACAGTGGCGCTTTGCCGACAACCAGTTTGATGTCATTGGTGTGGACGATAACATCCGCTTGGGTGATCCCGAGCTCAGTGCTTGGATCGACTTGTTTGCCTGGAGTTGCGAGTCGGTCTATTATGGCGTAAATCCATCAAACAAAGATGCTGACTATACAGGCGACTTTGTTGACTGGGGCGGGCTGTTTGGAAACGGTTGGTACACTCCATCAAAAGATGAATTCCAATATGTTCTCTTTAATCGTGCCAATGCATCAAACCTGCGCGGCGAGGGCACTGTGAATGGGATGAATGGACTCATACTTCTACCCGATGACTGGACACTGCCCGAGGGTCTCACTTTCGTTGGCGGCTATATCGGCAATGAGGAGTACACCGAGAATGTCTACAATCTTGAGCAATGGGAGACGATGGAGAAGGCTGGTGCTATATTCTTGCCACATGCCGGCTCTCGCACAGGAGGCTACGGAAACATGTGGAACGGCTCTGCCGAGGCCACTTTTGTAAATCCAGAGACAGGCTTCTATAGCTGGGTCGACAACATTCAGGTTTATGGCTATTACTGGTCATCAACCCTTCATCCGTCTAATTCCAACCTGGTATATTATCTCATTGCTCCGGGTCTGGATGGCAATTTACAGAATTACACAGCGCCAGCAATATGGTCACGTGAGCGCAGGCGCGGCAACTCAGTAAGGCTAATTAGAGATTACATCGCATATGCCATAAACATCAGCGACGAAATTCAGCACGGCTCGGTAGTTGCTGACAAGCAGACTGCCACTCAAGGAGAGACCGTAACGCTCACCCTGTCAGCTGATAATGGCTATGAACTTGATGATCTCATGGTAACTACCATTGATGGAGAATCTTCACGTGCTAGTGTAAACACTGCCGAAGGCGCAGAACCGGGCACTTACACCTTTGAGATGCCTGCTGCCGCAGTTAATGTAACTGCCACTTTCAAGGAATCTGCCGTCACTAGCATAATTGACATTGATGCTACCATGCCCAGTATAAATCAGCGTTACAACCTGATGGGCCAGCCAGTAAGCAAAGACTATAAGGGAATTGTAATTGAAGACGGGCACAAGATAATAGTGAGATAACTTTTCTTAAGATATCACTTATTAGAGGCTCACCAAAATCGGTGAGCCTCTTTATGCAACCTTCCGAGGCATTCTACCCCATCACTACGTCGAGGACCATCATTAAAACAAAGCCCATAGCGAAACCAATGGTGCTCACATTAGAGTGCTGACCACTAGATGCTTCAGGGATTAGTTCTTCAACAACCACATAGAACATTGCACCTGCAGCAAATGCGAGCATGTAAGGCAACACGGGCAACACAGCCGATGCCAACAACACTACCACCAAAGCACCTAAAGGCTCTACCGCACCACTTAGCGCCCCGATGACAAACGACCTCCAACGGCTGTTGCCTGCAGCTCTCATAGGCATGGATATAATAGCACCTTCGGGTATATTCTGAATTGCGATACCAAGCGCCACGGCAATAGCACTGGTAACAGAAATACTAGCATACCCACTGTCGGCACCAGCAAACACCACTCCTACCGCCATGCCCTCAGGCAAATTGTGTATTGTAACCGCCAAGGCCAACATCGCTGTGCGTGATAAGTGCGAGCGCATTCCCTCGGGCTTGTCGCTATTCAAATGTAAATGTGGGGTTATCACGTCAATCATCAACAAGAAACCAATGCCCAACAAGAAACCTAAAGCTGCTGGAACGACAACCCAAGCGCCCTCCCCCACTCTCATCTCCATAGCTGGTATTAGCAGTGACCATACCGACGCTGCCACCATCACACCTGACGCAAATCCAAGAAGAGCTTTCTGAAGCCTCGATGACATCTCACCCTTCATCATGAAAACGAATGCTGAGCCGAGCATCGTGCCTAATAAGGGAACAAGTAATCCTATAATCAATGTTGTCATTATTGTAGTGATAAAGAGATGTCATTACTAAGCAAAGTCAAGGCTTTACTCCGATAATCGTGGCATTAGAAGGCTTCCCGCGATGTATTTCGGTTTTAACAAAGCCAGCCTCGTTGAGTATTATCTTCAGTTGCTCAGGAGGATAAGCAGTCATGCCCTCGCAAAGTTCGGTCCATTTAGAGTCGCTATCAACCACCTCAACCAAGATGGCAAATAGTCCGCCTGACTTCAGCACACGGCGAACCTCCTGAAAACAATCAGGCAAATTAGGCCAAAAATAGACAGTCTCAACAGCTGTAACAAGGTCGAACGTCTCGTTGTCATAAGGCAATTTTTCGGCTGAACCTTGTGTCACATACACCCGCTTGTCGAGCCATTCAGCATTGAACTTACGAGCCTTCTCGACGCTCTCCTGCGATATGTCGATGCCATACACCTTGCTGTTTTCACTCCTGTTAAGGAGCCGCTTCAATGTAGCCCCTCCACCACAGCCAATGTCAAGCATTTTCCATCCATCTTGAAAATCGATAAGATCAAGTCCCCAGTTAGTAAGCGGTGCGTGACAACAATTCATAAACCGCAACATGGCGCGCCCCATAGTTCCTTGCGGATTGGCGCAATTAGTAAATAATGATTTCAATAGTCCCATTTTGTAATAGATTTAGTTTGTTAATCGACTACAAAAGTACATTTGCCTGATTGGCTCGACAATACCAAAATATTGGGATTTTGGCTCTAATTATTACTAGAAATGGTTTGGTTTTGCTGTTTTATTACAAGAATTGTTGTATATTTGCAATTCCAACAAAAGGTTGATATGCTTTTGGCCTATAATATCAATGACATAGAACACATTAACACAAAAATAAAAACTTAACACACTTATGGACACTCAATATAAATTATTTTTTGGGGGAGCTTTTGCCTTCGACTCCCGTGATGAAGATTACGAAATTGCTGCTGCCGAAGACTACAGGTCGCAAATTCTAGGTAGTGTGCAGGCTTTGCTTAGGCCTAAGGACATGAGTGGCGTTAGCATTAATGATAATGTTTTCTACATAGGTCCCTTCTATTTCGAAGCTGAAAGCCGAAAGGCCGAGGACATCATTATGTGCGAGAAAGAGATGATAGAAAATTGCACCGATGCCGTTTTTGTGCTCGACGATGCGGCGTGTCCTGGCACTATTGCTGAAATCATGTACGCAAACTCGCTGCAGAAAGCCATTCATCTGTTTTATGTGAAGCATGAAGATGATGATGAAACCGAGAGCGACCTACACACACCATGCTGGTATCCGCTAATCTTCTGCCAACAGACTAACGAGAATACAAAACTCTACGAATGTGAAGACGTAACCGATGCCGCAAGAAAAGTCATAGACCTAATTACGTTCAACTATACCCAAGAATAACTTGTGGATTGTTTATATATTTCGCCAACTCTTACAAATAGATCTATAAATAAAATTTTCCCCGAAACAACTGCGTTTCGGGGAAAACTTTATCTATAATATTACTGTGTAAGCCAGGTTATTTCTGAGACACGCGCACGGCACGTACAGCACAACCACTTGAACGTTCGAAGGCTTCAGCAGTCACACTGGTCGAATAGAAGTAGAGGTAGTTGGCATAGTAAGATTTAGTGTCGCCTAGGGTGCGTGACCAATAGTAGCCAAGATTGCCACTTGAGAGAATGCTGCCTGAGTAAGCTTCAGCGGCAGGCAAAAATATAGATTTTCCATTCTTGCTCACCCTGTAACCTTTCACGCCGTTGCTTGTAGTCCACGTCCAAGTGCACTTGGTGCGCAACTCATCTAGCTGCTCTTTAGATGGCATGCGCCACTGCGAGCTCCAGTTGACTGAGGCGGCATCGTCTTCAGGGTCAAGTTCGGTCTTGCCATCGGTAAAGCCATTGTTGCCATGGGTGCTGATTGTGCAGTATTTGGTCATCTTATTCCATCGGCCGTTGCACCACTGGTAGGTGCTCCAGTCATAGACTTCCTTGGGAGTGGTCTCGCCCCATGCAAAGTGGTCGCCGAACTCTTCGGGAGTGTTGGCTCCAATGTTCATTGTCGCCCACAGGGTGCCGCTGGGCAATCCTAAGTCGACATATTCATGGGTGTCTTCCTGTGGGATAAGGCCTAACAAGATGTTGTATACCACCGTCACGTCACCACTTGTGACATAACCATCTCCGTCGACATCACTAGTAGAGAAAAAAGTCATGTCTTCATTGAGAATGTAGTTGTAAAGTACTGTGACGTCATTAATTGTGACGTGTCCGTCACCGTCCACATCGCCATAGACGGCAGCTTTACTATTAACGGCAGCACTTGCGCCAAGACTGATGCACATGAGCATCAAAAAAATAGATAATAACTTTTTCATAATAATATGTTTTTGTTTCAGATAAGCGCAAAGATAGTAGTTTTTGGTAGAACTTGCAAATCTTAACTTAATTATCATGTAATTACCAAATGAATCATTTGTGACTCTATATTGATGTCGTTGGTTGAAATTCCACAAAGTTCATCAAGAGTATTTATTAAAATTTTGAGCCACAAGTGCAAATTTTATACTATGGCAACCCTTAATAAAGCATAAATCTTACTTTTGTAAACCATTGACTATCTCATTACTAACATCAAGGTGCGTGACAAACTTTTTGTCACGTTCTTTGTTGTTTGCGGTGATGATAGTAACTTTGCAACCGAAACAAACGAAAAGTTACTAACACTATAAATCAAAAGATAAGATGTTACGAGATATCATAGTAGATCCTCATTATCCCGACTGCCCCATACGCAACATCCTTTCACGTATCAGCGACCGATGGTCAATGCTCATTCTACTCACGCTTGACGGCAAGCAAGAGCCTATGCGCTATTCCGACATACTCGCTGCAATCCCTGACATCTCCCAGAAGATGCTGACGGTGGCTCTAAAGAATCTTGAAGCCGATGGACTGGTGCAGCGTCATGCTTATGCCGAAATACCACCACGCGTTGAATACAACATAACTGAAAGGGCTAAAACGTTGATGCCTCATATCAATAGCCTTGTTGGATGGGCATTGGAAAATCTCGCCGACATTATTAATGACAGAAAAAACTATTCATTAAATAAAAAACATTAAACATCTATTTAAAATGAAAAAGATTGAAACTATTGCACAAGGCAAGAATTTTGCCGCAGCCAACTTTGGCAAACTCAGTGAGATTATTGAACACGAACTGCCCATGGGCCCAGATTTCACGCTTCAAGGCAAGGTTTTCGGTGGACAGGCCGTAGGCGCTGCAGCTGGTGAGTTCTCGTTCCAAACCCTAGTCCCCGGTCAGGACAGTGGCTTCCTGCACACCCACAAGACTCACGAGGAGCTGTATTTTATCCTGCATGGTGAAGGCCAATACCAAGTTGACGGTGAGATAATCCCAGTGACCGAAGGCAGCGTGATTAGAGTATCACCCGAAGGTAAGCGTGCATTGAAGAACACAGGCAGCGAGAACCTGACCATGCTTTGTGTTCAATACAATGGCACTCCTTTCACCGAGAAAGACAACCCAATGGTTGATGGCACAATTCTTCAAGAAAAGCTCAATTGGTAATACAGTTTAGTTTTTTCACAACTCCATAATTTTGTACAAAATGCAGAATTATGGAGTTTTTTTATGCCGCATTGAATTCAGCATAAAGATGCAAAAAATCATGTTAAGAAAGTGATTATTTTATCTTTTGTTGGATATATAAATGAAAATACTTATTTTTGTAAATCATTTTAAGTAATAACCGAATTATACTTTTAATATTATAAATCTAAAAATCACAAAACGATGAACACCAAGATTATTCGATTCATTGCAATAGCGTCTGTTGCTGTTTTGATTGTAGGAACAGTTTTTGATGCCAACGCCAAGAAACGTAGCAACAAGGTTAAGCCAGTAAAATCCATAGTGCAAAAAATCAAAAATCTAGAGACCATTCCCCTATCCTCTTATGATGACTGCAAGGCTTTAAAAAGCAAAATCGAAGCTGTGGCAGTGCCATGCTTCCAAAAGTCGATGGATAAGAATGCTGTCACCAAGGCACAAAAGACCAAGGCTGTATTGTCACAACTCGACGAATATGCGGCACAAGTGCTAGAACAGTCTTCCAACTTTGACATGGCCGATGCAGGTTACATTCACAAGATGTCGAATAGCTACTTCACTTTCGACACTTATGACCAGATGCTCAGCAAAGCATCATCAAGCGATGCACGCAAGGCAATTGAAAGCGAAATTGACACATGGATATCGTTACAGAATGCGCTGCAAGACTATTGTTCCAATGCCAGTTATCTCGAGAGCTATGGAGGATCAATGGCTCTTCTAGGAGCCTCAGGCAGTGGATGGACACTTTCACAAATTCGTTATAACGACTTTGGCGAACTGTTAAGAATAGGCACAATAGCAACAGCATCAAAGCAATCGTTGGGTGACATGGATATTGCAACAACAATCATCCAGAACATGGAAAAAAACGCAAAAAAACTAATGGAGTCGGTCGACGATGATTTCAAGAAAACTCAACCCGAGTATTACAACAATTTTTCTAAAGGTATTACCGATGCTACCAAGAAAGTGGCAGACGCCATGCCCAAGTGGCTCGTGGCGCGCAATAAAATGCTACAATACACAGCCAACCCCAAAGAGGCAGCCGAAGCCACTAAATCCCTTCTTGAAGACATCAAGAAGCTAACTAACAATGAGTTATAATATGGCCCATTAAATTAAATCGCCATTATTATTTGGGGCAAAAGTAATGGGCAAAAAAACGTATTCTAGTAGCGTTAAATCATCATTTGGAATTAATAAATATTATGTATAAGGTATCTGTCGTCACTCCATTCCACAATGTTGAGCTAGGAATTTTTGAAAAAGCTTATCAATCGATGAAATCTCAAACCATCGGTTTTGAAAACATCCAATGGATTGTCATAGCGCACAACTGTGAACCTCACTATTTACCTGCCCTGCAAGAGATGCTGGGTAAGCACGACAACGTCATCGTGCGTGGGCTTGACAATGACGTCCACACGCTTTGAAAAGGTTCAGCACGCAAGATGAACGGTGCAAGATACTCCTTGATTTTTAGCCTGTTGTCAAGCGTTAATTCATCGGCTGATGCAAGCATGAAATTGGCGAGATAGCCCATAACAACCCAGAATAGATGAGGGCTTTGGATGCCATAATTCTCCATGTTGTTGAACAGCTTGACGTATCCCTTAGCATAGCTGACCAGAGTGCAGCCCGATTTCTTTGCCGACTGCACCAGAGAGCGGCTATTGATGAAATAATGATAGCCTATCATTTGCGGCAGGTAGCAGATGCGTTGAGCCAAGCCGATAGATTGAACGCTGAAAAGAGTGCTCTCGGCAAAAGGCACTTCCTCGTCGAAGGTGATATTGTTTCGTGCCAGGAACTCCCGATCAAACACTTTAGACGTGACGATACCCCAACCTACGCCCAAAAACATCTTCTCCTCGCGCCAGTTGTCGCGCTCAACGACGATGCGCGATTCCAGTTGATTCCACCCCACCAGCTCAGTCAGTGGCACCAATGAGGGGGCTTCCAGTTCTGACTCACGGCGGAAAATCAGCACGTCGGATTTTGTCTCTCGGATGTTGTTATAGGCTTCTTCAAGACAATGTACAGTGTAACTGTCGTCTGCATCCAGAAAACCAAGGTATGGCGCTGTGGCAAACTGCATACCATAATTCCGGGGCGATGAGGGCATCTCAGAGGACTTTGCCGAGACGGTGTCGCGAACAACCATCGACGTCATCATGAACACCGACGGCAAAATCACCAATTTTACTCGGGACGCGTGCGATGGACACATGAGGCTCATGACCATTTTGCACATCAACAAGAACACTGACTACGGCAAGCGTTATTCCTTTGCCAGCATAAGAAGCATTAAAGGGTACCAGAATCGCGTGCCCATCACCACATACGCCGACTATGAGAAACTGATACGACTACAGACAAACGTAGGCGAGGAGAACATACTCACAGCCGAGGAAATCAACCGGTATGCAATGAAACTTGATGGGCGCATATTTCCCGTGACCAGAGTCCATCTGCGCCCCTTCAAAAGGGCTATTTCAAGTGTAATGAAAGGGCACAACAATCTGCCAATCATGCTAACCCAGCCCAAAGCGCAATCCAACATTGACAACAGTTACATCGAGCATTTCCAGAGCAGCACGGCCGTTGACTTTATCAAAATGTCGCTATATGCCAACGGGCAGAAACTGAGCGACCTGTCCATTCTCGCCTCGTTCCTCTCCTCGTTTGATCAAGACATTTCCGTCAAAAGATTCAAATTAATCAGCCTTGCCCTGCTCTTGCGTGAGGCTGACCAAATTATCGCGCTCAATACATTTCAGGTCTTGACAATGTTCACCACCCTTGAGCAACAATGGCCCGATTTCATAAAAGAAATCGAACAGCATGATGCAGAACGTGCTAAGGAACTCGCCGAAGTCTTTAAGCAGGGATTCGATGATGTTGCCGTGCGCATCTGGCCTAATCTTCAGCGCATTGTGGCATTCGGCGCAGGCAAGTTCCAGTCACAGACCGCTGCCATGAAACGATATGCGAAAAGCGTGACACATAACCATGGACACCTCATCACAATCGAGTCGATTATCGCCTTTGTTGCTGAGTCAGGTTTCTCCCGGCACGACCTGCGAAGTGATTGTTACCAACAGGGCAGGACTCTACCGATACAGGACCGGAGTCCGTATATCCCTCGTTGAGCACTCGCCGCACGGCAATGCTATCATCCGCATCGTAGAGTAACATACATCTTAAAGAGGACCTCTGCGTAGACCTGTCGCATGCTTAACACATGGAAACTCACGAAACCAGAATGGAATCCGTGAGTTTTTTAGCTTTTATAATTATTATTGAGAAATAATGATTAATTTTGCAAATCGAAATAACTCTATTATTAACTTCATAAACTTATAGTGTATGAAAAAAATCTTACTCATTGTCTCATTGCTGATAGTGGCGTTTGCAGTACGGGCATTGCCATTTGTGACAACACCCAGCTCCACCACTCTTCCCATCCACTGGTATCAGCTGATAATTAACGGCAAGTATGTTTATTTTGACCCAAATGCGGATATTTTCGATCAGATTAAATTGACTCCCACGGCATCAACCGAAGACAATTTCCTTTGGTGTTTTGTACAAGTCTCATCTGACAAGATTGTGATTTATAACAGAGCAGCCCACGGATATTTTGAGGAGGACCAATTCGTTACTTATGACATAAACAGTTCATACATTTGCCACGTTGTGGAGAGAGCAGCTGGCGGTTTCTTTATCCGCTATTATCATACCGGTGATGGTAGGTATTATTATCTTTATGAGTATATTGGTGACGGACAGGATTTTTTAAGTTCAGCTTCGGCAGCGTTATCGACTAGTATCTTTAATGTTAATGAAGTTTTTGTAGAAGGTGATAATGTGCCTGTTGCCGGCGACGTCAACGGTGACGGCAATGCGACAGCAGCCGATGTAACAGCCCTCTACAACTGGCTACTCAACAATGACAACAGTGGTATTGTCAATGGCGACCAAAACAGCGATGGAAACATTACTGCAGCCGATGTTACTTTCGTCTACAATATCTTGCTGGGAAGTAAATAATTTTTGTTTTTTTCGCCATAGAGCGGTTACCGTACTCTGCAGTACGATAACCGCTTTTTATGTAGCTACCTCTAAATACTCAACACTAAACCATAAACTTCGCTGAAGGCGCCAAAAAGATTTCATGCGTGATAATTTATGATATGAGTTTTATTTGTACCTTTGCATCATCATGGTAAAAGAGATTCTATACATAGGTGCTGGTGGATTCATTGGCAGCGTACTGCGATATTTGATTTCACAGTTGATGAAGCAAACTGGTGATGGTTTCCCATGGGGGACCCTTATTGTCAACCTGCTTGGCTGTCTGTTGATTGGAATCCTCGGAGGGCTTATAAGCCGAAACGGGAATATCTCACATAACCTCGCACTGTTCCTGACAGTTGGACTGTGTGGAGGCTTCACCACATTCTCTACATTCTCAAAAGAAGCATTATTGCTTTTGCAGAATGGGTGCTACCTGAGTTTCATTGGATATATCGCCACAAGTGTGATATTAGGGGTTCTGGCCGTGGCTTTAGGATTATGGATTACAAAATAAACATCACAAACAACACTTATGGACATTAAACTTGTGCCTTTGACGGCTGACGACCGTGAGCAGTTTATATTAGACAATCAGCAAGCATTCAAATATGGTGCCCAAGAAGAGTTTGGAATGCGCGATGACCGCATGGAAGAGGGCGAAGAGGTCATCTCACGGAAGACAATAGAACGCTGCTTGGATGACAATCAGGCCGAGGCTTACCGAATAATGCATAATGAAGACGTAGTTGGTGGAATGATTCTTAAGATTGACAGGCAGAACGCAAAGGGCGAACTGGAAATATTGTTTATCAAGCCTGATGCTCACAGCAAGGGGCTAGGCCAGGCTGCTTGGAAAGCAGTTGAAATCATTCACCCCGAAATCAGCGTATGGGAAACCATGACACCTTATTTCGAAAAACGCAACATACACTTCTATGTGAACCGGTTGGGTTTCCACATCGTGGAGTTCTGGAACAAGTATCAACGAGGACCTGCAGTGCTAGACGACATTGAAGAAAACTGGAGCGACGAAGATGAAATGTTCCTCTTCAGGAAAATAATCACAAAGCAATAAACAACACTACAAAGGAAATGGTTAATTCTGAAAATATGATTATTTCTAATTCTTGCACGGTTAATGATAATGAAGCAATAGAAGCGAAAGGAAAAGACAAAAACTGAAATGATCTTAATAGCATAAAATGTACACCACTCGCTACAATATATCTTAGACTGCCCATCACAGCGAAAAGCCGCTTCCCTCAAAGCACCATGCCATAAAAAAATAAGCCGCTGAATTAATTCAGCGACTTATTTTGTGTCCAAGATGAGAGTCGAACTCACACGCCCAATCGGGCACTACCCCCTCAAAGTAGCGCGTCTACCAATTCCGCCACCTGGACAAGTATTATTGAGCGACAGACGGGACTCGGACCCGCGACCTCGACCTTGGCAAGGTCGCGCTCTACCAACTGAGCTACTGTCGCAAATTGTTATTTCAAAGAGCTAGAGCGACAGACGGGACTCGGACCCGCGACCTCGACCTTGGCAAGGTCGCGCTCTACCAACTGAGCTACTGTCGCATTAAAGAAAACAGTTGTTTTCTCAATTGCGGGTACAAAGATAGTGCTTATTTTTGAATCCGCAAAATTTTCTCGGTTATTTTTAATATTTTTTTAAACTTCTTTTTTTGTATTGAGTAGGTTGAAAAATTGATTTTGCAGTTCAACCTTCTCAAACTCACCGCAATACTGCATAGTAGCGGTAGTAGTGGCCTGTTTTTCAATGCCACGCATTTTCATGCACATGTGAGCCGCATTGCACACAACGATCACACCTTTGTTTTTGATATTTTGAGCTACGGCCTGGCACACTTGGCTAGTGAGTCTTTCCTGAACCTGAAGCCTCCTAGCAAATGTCTCCACTACCCTAGCGAGCTTGCTGAGCCCCACAATCTCTCCATTAGGAATATATCCAATAGAGATAGTACCATAGAAAGGCAGGATGTGGTGCTCACACAGCGAATAGAACTCGATGTCCTTGACGATGACCATCTCGTCACCCTCATGTGCAAAGAGCGCCTGCTTGATGAGCTGATCAGCATTAGACTGATATCCGCTAGTGTTGTCGATTAAAGCTTTAGCTGCCCTCTGAGGGGTTTTTAGCAAACCTTCTCTTTCGGGATCTTCACCTAAGAGTTCTATAATAGCTTTAATGTGTGAAGCCAGTTTTTCGACTTGTTCTTCGTTATAAATAGGTTTCTTGTTATTGCTCATTTCTAATTATTTCCACACATTGATGTGATCGTGAATAATAGTCATTTCTTGGGCATATAAGGGGAAAGCCTGTCGCAACTGTTTCATAGCTCGGTAAGCAGCCTCTTCATCGGCAAAATCCCCTAGCCTAAGGCGCCATGTTGGAGCCTTGTAATTGAAATAGAACTGGTATTGTGGGAATCTAACCGAGATGTCTCTTGCCCTTTTTTGCGCTGCAGCCTTGGCATTCTTAGACTTGTTGGTGTGATAAACGAGAATTCGGTATCCGTAACTTCTCATCTCAACTTCTTGTCTAGACTGCAAGTTTGAGCTATTTTTACCAGTACTGAAGTCGGTATTAAGCGACTCAGGTTTCTTGCTGTCCATCCAAGGCTTTTTCTCAGTATTGGCTGCACTGACAGCAGAATTGTTGACTGGCTGTGAAGACTGTTGAGTAGCCCTTGGTCGTGTAGCTGTATTGGTAGTGGTTGCAGCATTATTTGGATTTGTTGCTGCCCCTTCGTTGTTCTCGCCTGTTGCCTCGGTTTTATTCTCAGTAGCCGGAGTGGTAGTTTCCACTTTTCTTTCGGGCTCTTGCTGAGTGCCACGGTTCAAACCTGTTGGCGCATTGATATTAACTTGTGAGTATAATGCTAATGCACAGGCAATTGCTATTGCCGCGAACAGTATAACTGGCTTTGAATTAAAACGTTTCATATCGCTCGAGGATAATATGATTACAAATTAGGTCACAAAGATATAAAAAAATATCAAAGTGACCTAATTTTTTCTGTTCAATTTGGCCTATAGCGTTTTAGAACGCAGTGACGATGCCCATGAAGTCGGCAGCTTTGAGCGAAGCGCCACCAATGAGACCACCATCGATGTCGGGCTTAGCAAAGAGCTCAGGAGCATTGCTTGGCTTGCAGCTACCACCATAAAGGATAGTGGTATCGTTGGCTAATTGATCACCAAATTGTTGTGCGATAAGGCCGCGAATAAACGCGTGAACCTCTTCGGCCTGATCGCTTGTTGCGGTCTTACCAGTACCGATTGCCCAGATGGGCTCGTAGGCGATAACGATATTTGCCCACTGCTCGGGGGTGAGGTGGAAGAGCGACTCACTGATTTCGCACTTAATCACATCCTCAACCTTTCCTGCTTCTCTTTCCTCAAGGCTCTCGCCGCAGCAGAAGATAACTTTCAGTCCAGCCTCAAGAGCCAGGTCAACTTTGGTCTTGAGCATTTCATTCGACTCATTGTAGTATCCACGACGCTCGCTGTGACCAAGAATGACATAGTTGGCACCTGTTGAAGCCACCATAGGAGCTGAAACCTCACCAGTGTAAGCTCCGCTGTTGTGGTCGGCGCAGTTCTCGGCAGCGAGTCCCACCTTGTTGATGTCAATAACCTCTTTCACAGCAGTCAAGTGTGTAAAAGGCACTCCAATCACGACGTCACACTTTAGGTCTTGTGCTTGTGCAACAGCTTCATTCACAGCCTTGGCCAATTCAACTCCCTCGGGCACTGTAGTGTTCATCTTCCAGTTACCAGCAACGATGTTTTTTCTCATTTTTCTTAAAAAATTAAATTATTGTTACTTTTAAGTTATATGATAAATATTGTGCAAAGTTAGTCTTTATTTTTTACTTTCTTGAATTTATCGACGACAAAATTGACAACAGGATAAATCCTGTTCACAAAGAGCAATGCAATCATCACCAAGAAATAGGGCCACAACAGTTCCCATAGCTTGAAGGATGGATCCAAATCATCGCTCAATCGTGCCAGAGGCACTTGGCTCTTAAGCAGCTCGCGTGCAGGCAGAGAGCTAAAAGTGCGTTTCCACACCACTACCCCATTCTCCACATATACGACTGCCGGATTACCTCTTGCCAACATCTTTATCTCACTGTCATCACCAGTGTAAATTGGATAGGTTGGCTCGGTGAGGCTTGCCCATTGTTCAATTTGTTCTTGGCTCGCCGATGCTACAGCATAGAGAGTCGCACCCTTATCGGCAGAGGCTCTCGCAAAGTCGTTAAGCACAAAGGCATAAGCTCGATTAACCTTATTGTAGTCGGGGATGAGGACAAGTAGTTGGTTGGTTGTAGAGTCAAGCACTTCCTCGGTCACGTCGTTTCCATTGTCAAAGATGCTGAAAGCGTTAAGTTCAGCCTTCTGAGCCGGTGACAGATCGGGAGTAATTTTCTTGCGGCCAATAAAAGTCCAACCGTCTTCCTCGTCGGGCACGCTGTCAAGTGAGAATTCCTGCTGCTTACCGCCTTTCTCATAAATGAACACGAAATCATTTCCACCCACTGGTGCCATTTGTGAACCGATGTGGGTTCCGACTTTATAAGGTCTGAAATCGATGAGCGGTTGCCAAGCATATCCAATGTAGGATATCGCAATGCTTAAGGCAAAAGTGAGGACCATCACAATCCACTGCACTACTGGTCCATAGATGCATGGCACCGACTTGTTTTGGAAAACAAGATAAATGAGCCCGAGAGTCAACGCCACATTTTTCCAGAAAGTTTGCCAATTAGAAAGCTTTATAGCATCTCCAAAGCATCCACAATCGGGCACAGCATTGGTAGTGGCGAGGAAATAAGTGAGCGGTAACATTATCGCCATCATTGCCAACAGCATTATCGGTGTCGCTCGACGCAAGCATCCAGTGAGTAGCATCACTCCCAGAGTTAGTTCTAAAGCCGGAACAATGAAAGCCAGCACAACTTCACTACCAGCCATAGTCGTGAGCTGTAGCGCCGAAAAATACTCCTGGAATTTATATACACTTCCCATTGGGTCAATTGCCTTAACAAATCCCGACACCACAAAAGTGGCCCCGATGATAATGCGTAGCAATATCACCACCACCTTGTTCACCGGATTCTTGGCAATGTTTTGATGTAACTCAACTATTCTAGAAGCCATGTTTAAATTATTTACCTAATTCCTCATTGTGCTTGATTAAAGCAAACACAGAGTAGTTGATCATGTCCTGTAGGTTGGCATCAATGCCCTCGCTAACAAGCGTTTTACCGCCATTATTCTCTATAGCCTTTATTCGCTGCAGTTTAGACAAAATCATATCGGTATAACTCTCTATTCTCATAAGTCGCCATGCCTCTCCATAGTCGGTGTTTTTGGCAATCATCAAGGTCTTTGTATCGGCAATATACTGGTCATAGAGCTCAAGGGCGCGGTCACGAGTCATGTCAACGTCATCAGAATGCCCCAGCTTGAGTTGAATTAGAGCTATCACTCCATAGTTGATGATAGCCACGTATTCAGGCCATATGTCCTCCCCTACTTTAGACTCACCGTTTATCTCCAAAGTCCTGATGCGCTTCGCCTTGATGAGTAGCTGGTCGGTAAGAGTTTTAGGGCGAAGAATTCTCCAATTGGGGCCATAGTCACGCATCTTGTAGATATACATCTCTCGACACTGAGCTATCACCTCGTCATATTGTTTGTTAGTATCGGGCATAATTAAAAAAAGTATTGCTTTAACTGAGTGCAAAGATATAGAAAAATGTTAGAACAAGGAAATTTTTCTATCTTTTTATAGGATAGTGCATGAGAGCTAATACGGAATGCTTAATGAGTTACTCGGTCACATTACTGCTTGGAGCTAGAGAGGACGTAATCACTGGAAGTTGGAATCACTGGAATCACTGGAATCACTAGAATCACTGGAATCACTGGAATCACTGGAATCACTGGAATCGCTGGAATCGCTGGAATCAGTCAACTTTTTTCAGGAATAGGAATAGACAGGAGCTACCATAGTACAGAATGTCAAAGATCTCTTGCGACAGCAATTGTTTCGCGCAAGAGCAAAGATAACAAGCCACGAGTAGTTAATCCAATATTGAAATCTTGACCTACATCAATAAAAAGTTATTCACAAACAATCGAGAGTTTTGTGTGTTAGAGAAATAAAGGTTAACTTTGCAATTATCTTATATCATTTTGACTTTTATGATTGACAATAACGACTATATTTATACGCTTGAAATTGCTGTACGGGACTATGAACTCGACAGTGAGGGAATAGTTAACAATGCCATTTATCTTCACTACTTAGAGATGACTCGCCATGAGTTCTGCCGCTGGGCTGGATACTCGTTCAAGGAGATGAGCGCCGATGGAATAGTGCCGGTCCTCAACCGCGTTGAGATTGACTACAAGACTCCTCTGCGCAGTGGCGACGTGATGCTAAGCAGCTTGTGGGTTGAGAAAAAGGGTGTACGCTTTGTTTTCCATCAAGATATATACAACAAGTTCACGGGCGAGATGGCAGTAAGTGCCGTTGTCTCGGTGGTGAGCCTCGAGGACGGCAAACTTTCCCGCAGCGACAAACTTTTCAAGAAGTTTGAGAAATGGCTATAACGCATCATCCCGACATATTGTATCGCATGGCGTTTGCCGGAATTCGTGGCATGGGTGTAGAACTAGCTCAACGGCTACTTGACATCATACCTAACGAAAAGGAGTTCTTCTCGCTTAGCGACCGCGAGCTCAAGAGCATCACTGGCAGCCGCAGCAAAGCGTGGGAGCGCTCCAGCCGCGACGAGATGCTTCGCAAAGCAGAGCAAGAGCTGAGCTTTGTTGAGCAGAATCATGTGAAAGTTCTGTATTTCACGGAAACTGATTTCCCCCAGCGCCTTCTAAATGCCACCGACGCCCCAATTTTACTCTATACCATAGGCAATTGCAACCTCAACTCTAAACACGTTGTCAGCATTGTTGGCACACGTCGCAGCACACATTATGGAGCTACATTTTGCGACAAGCTCGTTGAAGGTCTATCACAGATGCTTGAAGGAGAAGTGGTGATAGTGAGCGGACTGGCCTATGGCACCGACATAAATGCTCATCGTGCCGCATTGAAATATAAGATTCCAACTGTGGGAGTTCAAGCTTGCGGCCTAAATAAGATTTACCCTGCCGAGCACCGAAACGATGCAGCCCACATGGTACAAACCGGTGGTGCAGTAGTGAGCGACTACACTAGTCAGGACCCTATTCACCGTGGAAACTTCCTGGCTCGCAACCGAATTATTGCCGCCCTTAGCGATTGCACGGTCGTAGTGGAGAGCGCCAACAAGGGCGGTGCATTAGTCACAGCCAACATTGCCGCCAGCTACAGCCGCGATGTGTTTGCAGTGCCAGGACGAGTTACCGATGAGTTTTCTAAAGGTTGCAACCGATTGATAATGAATAATCAGGCTGCAGCAATCACATGCGCCGAAGACTTATTGAAAGCCATGCGCTGGGAGTCGAAATTGGTTCCCGAGCAAGCCCATGAACTAGAACTTTTCCCTGAGCTAACTGCCGAGCAGCAAAAAGTAGTTGACATTCTGAGAAAACAAGGAGACCTACACATCAACGACCTTGCAGGCTTGATGGCTCTGCCCATCTACCGCCTCATGGCAACCCTTGTAGAGCTTGACACCAAGGGTGTGATTGCCACACTCCCAGGTTGCCGTTACTCACTGAAATAAATGTGAAGCTATTGCAAAGCCTCACATTGTGTGAAAAAGGTGGTTCGGTCAAAACAAAGACCAAACCACCATTTTTATAATAATCAAATCTTTAAAATCTTTAATCATCATCAAGCTCAAAACCAAGTGGCTTTAATGCCGCCTTGGGCAAGCGAGAGCGCTTAGTTATTGCTTTCCTTTTTGGACGCTCTGTGATAACAGTGCGCTTGCGTGTGAGATAGTTATCACTAGTAGTCACGGTCTTACCAGTAGTGCGTTCAAGCTCAACAACATCTTTTCCAATGAGGAAGAAATCCCCTTTTTGATAACGGAACACATGAGTTGTTGTGGGAGTTGTGTAGCTTCCTGCTGTAGCAAAAAATTCCAACACTATTTTAAGTGCTCCATTTTTGTCAATGTCAAGAGCTGGAGTGATGCTTATAAACTCGTCTTCACGTTCAGGAATAACATCGTCATATTGCTTGAACAGCTTGAAATTGCCGTTCTTGTCTCCCCAGTAGATAGCAAGAATAGGCTCATTGAAATTGTAGACGTAACCGTCGTCACGCGTTTTCATTTTCTCCTTGTTGCAAGGCGTTGCGATGAGCACGAGATCGGCAATGCCGTCGGCGTTCAAGTCACCAGTCTTGAAAATTGATTCCCATCCACTTGGCACAATATCGGCAGCGCTTTTGCCACTATCTTTAAGACCTTGAGCGAAAGCTTGCATTGGCATTAACGCCAATGTTGCCAAAACAAAGCTGAATATAGTTTTCTTCATAACAAAAAAATGATTTTAATCGGTTGTTATAGATTTGTTTATTTAAACAAGTCACATTCCAAACGATGCAATGATGGCTCGCCATTCGGTTGGAAGTTTCGACTTCTTATTGGTCTCAACTGTTTTATTGGCTGCAATATTGTCTAGATTATTGCCCTTAACAATGGTGTAACGACGCTTGACGCCATACTCTTTGTAAGCCTTAGGGTCGTTAATCTCAACAAGAGTCTCGGTAACAACCAGGCGATTACCTTGCCACACATAGCGAGTGTAATATTCAGAGCAGTAACTACCTGAGCCTATGCTAACAAGGAACTTTTTGCTGGGGTTCACCAGAATAGTGCCGTTAAGCACCTCTCCTTCCATAGGTACAAACTCGCCAGTTTTGTCGTCACAGAGCAATATTGTACTATAGTTGCGCGGCGCTGCAGGACCAACAAATATGTCCATGATGCCATCGAAGTTTGCATCCAGATAGTATAAGTCGTTACCAGTTACATCCAAATTTAAGGTTTGAGCCAGCTCCCTTCCACGATAAATACTCACTTTGTAAGTGTCATCATCTTGCTGCTCGGATGTAGCCTTAATAAATGACAGCGACGTAGGGCAATCTACGACATTGTAAAAACCGTGTTTATCGGTCTTGGGCTGTAAAGAGGACCACTTGCCTTGAGCCAATAGCTGCAGTGGCATAAAAGCCACTGCAGCCATCATGAAACTAAAGAATAGTTTATTCATTATTCTAGTTTTTTATAAAAATGATTATCCCTTAGCTGCTGGATAGAAAACCAGTCTTTGACCTGAGCTATCGCCAAGGATGAGTTTTTCCCTGCTAAACGAAATCACCCTCATGTCGTTCATAAAAGGAGGAACCATTAGAAGCATTTGCTCTCTCATCTCAGGCTCCATATTTTTGAGTTCAGGCTCAATCATTGATTTAAACAAAGACTTAGCTTGTCGATCGGCTCCATTAAGATCAATGTCATAAGAGAACTCAGCTTTTTTCTTGTTAAAGCTTAGGGTGATGTCACGTCCATCTTGATTATAAATGCCAGGAACCGACAGAGAGGAGCGGATGATCATATTCATACCTGCCTGTAACTCCTGAAATTCTTCGGTAGTGAGGATGACATAGCATTCGCCATCATTTTCAAAGTTCAGTACCATTTCCATTTCTTGGTCACCGGGGACCATTGTAGACCATGCGGTTCTAGTAAGGTCCTGGGCCTGAATTGTAACCATTGACGCAAAGATGAGCGCCAAAACAAATAATGTCTTTTTCATAAAATAAATAGTTTTTATCATTAATAAAAATGAATTGAATCAAATTTTGAAAATAGGTTGACAAAGTTAAGAAAAATATATATAACTACCAAGTGTAACCACGCTTTCTGAGATTTTCCTCTGCTTTCTTATTGCCCTTGTTTGCTGCCTCGCGCCACAACTCTACAGCTTTGGCTTTGTTGGTTTTTACACCTAAGCCTTCCCAGTAACAATAGGCCAAATTATTCATCGCACTAGCATCACCATTCTTGACGGCTTTCTCATACCAGTAAATCATCTGCGAATTGTTCTTGGGAACACCAATTCCATCTCGGTAACAAAGTGCTAGATTGAATTGTGCTCTTGTATTTTCCTGCTCAGCAGCCCGTCGATACCATTTTATTGCCTTGTCATAGTCCTGCTCCACACCATAGCCATGAATGTAGTTATAACCCATCTCGGCTTGCGCTTTAGCATAGTTATGCTTGGCAGCTGTCTCAAAAAATTTTGATGCTGTTTTGGGGGCTTTTTTTACACCATAACCTCCTTTGCTATAAATCAACCCTAAATAATATTCAGATAAGAAATGATTCTTGTCGGCGGCCTTCAAAAAGTAGCGTTCAGCCTTCTCATAGTTTTTTTCTGTTCCTTCGCCAAGGTAATAGGCAAGTCCCATGCGATACTGACCTTTAGCATTTCCTTCATCGGCCGACATGTTAAACCAACGAAATGCTGCCTCTTTGTCCATATAAACACCCCACCCATAGTTATATAACATACCCAAAACATACTTATCGGTAGAGTTCTTCCTGGCATTTGCCCATTCAAAGGCTTTATTATACCATTGCTTTGCAACTGATGTGTTTTTCCTGACATACATCCCAAAATTGTAACAATGTCCTAAATAAAACGCCCCACAAGGGTTTTTCTGGTCGGCTGCTTTCTTTGCCCAATAGAGAACATCATGATAATTTATATTGGCTTCAATGCCATTATATAGAAAAAATGCTAATTCCGATTGCGAATTGGCGTCACCACTCTTGGCTTTATTATATATATTACGACCGTGCTCGGTTAAGTAATCGCTTGAAGACAATCTCGGGCTTGTGGGTATATCACCGCCTGATACTTGGGCACGAAGTAAAGTAACAGAACCTGCGATTAACAATATCACCAATAAGAGGTATAATTTTTTCATGATTCAAATGAAATTAATGGATTCATTATTTACTGTAAGGCATACAGTGGCAAATTTGCCACTGTAGCCTAAATAATACTTGATAGTACTATTTGTGAATATTCCAAATATCAGACTCGTCGGGATTTTCAGTAAGGATGTCGCCGAGTTTGATATTGGCATTATCGGCAGGCCTTCCGCTATAAACAAGCAACGACATATATTCAACATTAGATCGAATGCGGAACTGCCCTTTTTCAATTTTCTGTAGATACCATCGCTGTGCCTTAGAACCATTGTATCGAGCAAGCTGAATGTTGTTACCTGCAGAACCAGAATTATTCTTCATTGCAAGAACCAAGTTGTTGTCAAGAGCCGAGCGAATATAGTAACTACCGTCACCAGCCGACTCAAAATACCACTTTTGGGCTTTGGTTCCATTATAACGATAAAGCTGTATGTTCTGATTTACGGCAGCAATACCCTTATTAACATCGATGCAGTAGTTTTGGTTGACAATTGAGCTAATGACATAATAGCCATCCTTGATTTTCGTCCCAAGTTCGCATTCGGCCACAGCCACATTAGCAGTAGCGATAAGTGCTATCAAGCTCAATAAGAGTTTGTTTTTGAAAAGTTTCATAGTTTCAATAAGTTTAGTAGGCGATTAATCATCATTTATTAATGAATGAAGATCCATTCCAGATTAGAGTGCCAGTTCGCTGCATTGCTTTAGGCACTGCTGTGGGGTCGGCCATGCGGTAGGTGATATTCTTGCCCACGCGTGGCAGTTGATAGCAAGGCTGATACTTGTTGGCATCCTCATTCTCGGCAGTTTTCACCATTTTAGTTACTTTCTTGCTGGCTTTAGCCTTGTTGAGCATGTCAACCGGTTGAGGTTCACGGTTGAAAGGTAAGTCAATGAGTTTCATCTCCTTGGTTTTCACATCATAGCGATAGAAGTTGAGGAAACTCTCGTCAAATCCCAAACCGTTGTTCACGCGGTTTACAGCAACGAGTTTCTCGTTCTTGTTGGTGCAGTTCCAGAAGCACATCTCGAGGGTCTCGATAGAGCCGTCCTCTTGCTTGGCCGAATATTTCACATAGCCGTTCTTGGTGTCGACAACACAGTCCTTGGAAGCCTTGTTAAACGCGGCGAGAGCATCACGTTCAAAACTACCTTCATCGCATTGCGAGCAATAGGCCTTGGCAAAATCTTTGATTGTGGCTTTAGCGCCAGCTGGTTTCACACTGCATGACTCGGGTTGAGCCATAGCGACAACGGGCATCGCGCAAATAGCGATGACGAGTAAAGATTTTAGTAAGTGTTTCATAATAACTATTTAATAATTGTTTAATGGAATATATGCTTAAATGGTAAGCTGCAACACTTAAATTCTAATCTTCCAGAAATAATGCTGATGTTGTTGCAAATTCTCTTCAATAAGAATAATCGTTACAACCAATTAGACTATTTGCTACAATATTGGTTTAAGTGCTGTGAAAAAGCTTTTAATATTGACCCAACATTATATCGTAAATAGCCGTGATGTCGGCAGCAGTAATGCTACCATCGCCATTGACATCCATACGGTAATAATGAGTAAAGTTTCCTCCTATTAACAGGAAGTCATATATTTCGGTGATATCGGCCGCTGTTGTAAATCCATCATCATTGACATCCCCCGGCACATCAGCATACTGAAGAATGGGAGAGAAATTCCTCCAAGGGTCTCTTGCCTCATAGATATACCTTGAACCATAAGGCACATAGAGGGTAACGTTAGAAATAGAAGAATAAGCAAAGCAGTTATTACTACAGTCAATCTCGCGTGGATCAGGCATTCGGGCATAAACAACTTGAAGTCCAGAGCAATAAGAGAAAGCTCCATCACCAAGATGGTTTACCGATTTGCCAATGGTCAACTTTTTCATTGCCTTGCAATAGTAGAACGCTGAAGCCCCAATAAATGTGGTAGCATCGGGAATGCAGATGCTATCAAGCATCTGACAACCACTGAAAGCGTTTTCACCAATGGTGAGTACCGAGTTTGGAATCTCGATATACTTGACATCTTGGCCAATGAAAGCATAACGTCCTATTTCGGTAACATTATCAGGAATTGTAGAATTCTTGCACCCTGCAATGAGTTTATTAGAAGAAGTCTCAACAATTGCATTGCAATTGAAACGAGAATCAAAAACCGTGTTTTGGTTGTCAACGGTAATTGATTCAAGCGATTTACATCCATTGAGTATGTCATTACCCAAATAAGTTACAGATTTAGGCAGCACAAAACTCGTGATGCCACATCCCTTAAACGCATTGTTGCCAATGGTGACAATTGAACTTGGCAAGCTTATGCCTGTTACCATGTTGCACATCTGGAAGGCATCGTTACCGATAGCAGTCACATTGTAGGATTTGCCGCCATATTGCACAGTCGAAGTGATATTAACATTACCGCTGTAGTAAAACATACTCTCGACAAAAGAAGAACCATAATAGGTTACAGTAACAGTGTTTCCATCGCTATTTATATTATAGCAGATGCCATTTAACTCAAAGTCGTGAGCAACAGCCCCCTGAACGCAAACAAAAGCCATTAAGATGCACATTAGTCCCTTAATAAGGACTGAGGATGTTTTTTTGTGCGACATAGTTCAAATATTTAATAAAATGATGAATATTGTTTTATTCTCCAATCAACGCGTCACAAACGGCCGTAATGAAGGCTACATTGTTGACACCGTTGTTATTGACACATAAGTGACAATGCGAAATAACAGAATTTTAATGTTTTTAAAAATAATATTTAAAATTAGTTACAAATTTAAATAAATGTTATTTAAAAACAAAGATTTAAAGCGAAAAATTGGAGGCATTTTACAAAAGTGTAACTAAATTGTCAAAATAGTAACATTTTTTGACAAAAGAACAATCAAAAACGCATCAAAAACATGATCATAAGTTCCAATGAATTACTAGGAGTATACAATAATAATAAAGTGGTGGCTCAACATTGAACCACCACTTTATTGTTTTGTGTGTTATTATCTAACCTACAATTATTTGCGTTCCCAAGTGTCGCCATCAAGAATCATGTCACGAAGATTCTTGTAACGGTGTTTAACTTGGATTTTGCGCATTTGCACAGTTACGTCGGTCTCGTAGCTTGGAGCGTCAACATCACGGATTACACCGAGGGCAACCGGCAGATTGGTGCCGTCCATCATGGCAAGCTGCTGGTGCAGGAAGTTGTCCTGGCAATGAGCGTCGTGGATGAGCACGTCGTCAATGGTGTACTCACCGTCATCGAGGCGCACAGCTTTGAGTCCAAATCCATCTTGAACAATACCCATGTCCATATTCTTGCCAAAGAGCATCTTCTCGCCATGAACGAGGTGAATGGTGCGGTTGGCACGAACTGCCTTGTCGGTGATGCGGTTGTGGATGCCATTGTTGAAAATCATACAGTTTTGCAGAATCTCAACAACCGAGCAGCCCTTGTGACCAGCCGCCTCAACCATAATCTCCTGATTAATTTTCAGTTCCACATCGATTCCACGGGCAAAGAATGTGCCACGAGCGCCGAAGACGAGCTCAGCGGGGATGAAAGGATCCTCGGTAGTGCCATAAGGCGAAGACTTAGAAATGCAGCCACGGTCGCTTGTAGGACTGAATTGGCCTTTGGTAAGACCATAAATCTTGTTGTTGAGCAGCAGCAAGTTGAGGTCAACATTGCGGCGCACCTCGTGGATGAAGTGGTTACCACCAATAGCGAGGCAGTCACCGTCGCCCGAGATTTGCCATACTGTGAGCTGTGGATTGGCTACTTTCACTCCAGTAGCTATGGCTCCGCCACGACCATGAATGGTGTGGAAGCCATAGGTGTTCATATAGTAAGGCAGACGTGAGCTGCATCCAATACCCGAAACCACGGCAATCATGTGAGGAGGGATACCCAACTCGGCCATTGCCTTGTGAAGCACATTAAGGATGGCGTGGTCGCCACAACCGGGGCACCAGCGCACTGCTATATCATTCTTATAGTCTTTGGGTTCGTATGTTTGATTTGTCATGATTATTTGCCCTCCATAATTTTGATTACACCTTCTTCAATCTCATTAACAAGGAAAGGTTGACCTTGAGTCTTGTTGACGCGCTTGATGTTGAGCTCAGGAATCTGGCTCTGCAAGTAGGTCGCAAACTGTCCATTGTTCAACTCAGCCACAATCACAGTTTTGTAGCGTGAGAGCACCTCGCGAGTGTTGCGTGGCAGTGGGTTAATGTATTGGAACTGAGCAAAGTCAAGATTCTTGCCAGCCTTATTAAAATGCTCATAGGCAGTGAGAATGTGACCATAAGTACCGCCCCATCCAATGAGAATGGTGTCGCAGCCCTCGTGCTCGCTCTTAATTTCGAGCTCAGGGATGTGATTAGCCACGTTGGCAATCTTTTGAGCACGAGTGTTAACCATGCGCTGATGATTCTCAGGGCTGTTAGAAATAACGCCGGTGTCGTAGTCACGCTCCAAGCCACCCACGCGATGCATCTTACCAGGCACGCCAGGGAATGACCAGTAGCGCACTAGTTCATCGTTGCGGCTATAGGCATGCCAAGTTTCCTCTTTGTCCTCAGGAACAAAATTGGGATGAATCTCGGGATAGTCACCAACTTCGGGCACGCGCCATGCACTGGAACCATTGGCGATAAACGCGTCGGTAAGCAGGATGACAGGAGTCATGTGCTCAATAGCGATGCGTGCTGCCTCAAATGCCATGTGGAAGCAGTCGGTTGGAGAGGTTGCTGCGAGCACAACCAGTGGACACTCACCGCTGCGGCCGTAAAGGGCCTGCAGCAGGTCGGTTTGCTCAGTCTTAGTGGGCATACCGGTTGAAGGACCACCACGCTGCACGTCGATGATTACCAAAGGAAGCTCTGACATTACCGCCAGTCCCATGGCTTCGCTCTTGAGCGACAAACCAGGACCACTAGTGCTGGTAACAGCCAGAGAACCTGCGTAGGCAGCTCCAATTGCCGAGCAAATGCCAGCAATTTCGTCTTCCATTTGGCAAGCCTTCACGCCCAGGTCGCGGCGCTTGGCGAGTTCATGCAGGATATCGGTTGCAGGAGTGATAGGATAGCTACCCAAATAGAGAGGGCGTCCACTCTTCTCGCTAGCGAGGATAAGTCCCCATGCAGTAGCTTTATTACCGTTGACGTCGACGTAGATACCGGGGCGCATGTCCTCGGTCTCAATACGATATTTCGACACCGAAGCGTGAATGTTGTGACCGTAGTCATAGCCACCTTGCAGCACCTTGCAGTTGGCGTCAAAAATAGCAGGCTTGTTACCAAACTTGTGCTGGAGGAAGCGACGTGCGCTTGCCAATGGCATGTTGAACAACCAGCAAATGAGTCCTAAAGCAAACATGTTGCGACACTTCATCTGCGACTTGAAGTCCATACCACTGTCTTCAAGAGCGGCTTTTACCATCGTGGTCATAGGCACTTCCACGATTTGGGTCTTAAGGCCAATCTCCTTGTAGGGCTCATTGGTAGTAAACTCAGCCTTCTTGAGATCTACATCCTTGAACGAGTCGATGTCGACGATAGCAACACCATTCTTGTTCAAGAACTGCACGTTCTGCTTCAAGGCAGCGGGATTCATCGCTACCAGCACGTCGCACTCGTCACCAGGAGTGTGCACACCATGACCAATGTGAACTTGGAAACCACTAACTCCACTAAGCGAACCTTGAGGAGCACGCACCTCGGCTGGATAGTCGGGGAAAGTGGAGATAATATCACCCATCTCGGCAGAGACACTAGAAAAAATGTTTCCTGCCAGCTGCATTCCGTCGCCCGAGTCGCCCGAAAAGCGCACCACGATGCTCTGACGGAACTTAACGTTAGTTTTTCCTAACATGTCAAAAATTTGTTGTTTTTTATTATTTGCAAAATAGTAACTTCTCAAAAACGGGTGCAAAATTACTCATAAATAATTACTTAAGTGCTATTTGTGGCATTTATTTTCACACTTTTAAGCCCTTTTAAGCAATTTATGATTTTTTAGTGAGTTTTTTTGGTCCATCACGAAATAATATGAGTCAATTTTGGAGCGATTTCACATCAGCAGATATAATGTCTGGAACTCGCAACAAAGTAGTTTTTTGTTGCTCGATATTAGTATTAAAGTTAAAAGTATTTATTAATTTTGCAGCCAAATTATGATATATCCGGGGAATTTTGAATCAAAGATAGGCTTTACCACTGTGCGTAAAGAGATTAACTCCAGGTGCATCAGCACGTTGGGGCAACATTGCTGTGAGCAAATGCGATTCTCGGCTCGCCTTGACGAGGTAAAACTATGGCTCAACCAAACCAACGAGTTCCTGGCGATTCTGCAATCGAAACGCGAGTTTCCGCTCAACTATTTCTTCGACATGCGCGCCACACTCAAGGCCATCAGCGTTCCGGGCTCGCACTTGAGCGCCGAGAGCCTATTCAACCTGCAACGCTCACTAAAAACCGTGAGTGAGATAGGACAATTCTTCGCCCGTAGCGACGACGGAAGTGCCGCACCCTACCCCAATCTGGCACGCCTTGCCTCGACCATGCAGTCGTTCCCCGATATCGTGACCGAGATTGGTCGCGTCCTCGACAAGAACGGAAACATCAAGGACAACGCATCGCCACTGCTACAAGAGCTGCGACGTGCCATTGCCAGCGCCACAGCGAGCATCAACGGCCTGCTGCGCAAGGTGATAAATGCTGGCCGTGAAGCTGGCTACCTTGACAAAGACACAACACCGAGTGTGCGCGACGGCCGCTTGGTGATTCCAGTGTCGCCCATGCACAAGCGCAAGCTGCGCGGCATTGTCCACGACGAGAGCGCCAGCGGGCGCACAATCTTTATCGAACCCGAAGAGGTTGTCGAGACCAACAACCGCATTCGCGAAGCCGAGGCCGAAGTGAAGCGCGAAATTGTGCGCATCCTCACCGAGGTGACCGACACAATTCGCCCACATGCCGAGGAGCTTCTCGCTACTTACCGTGTGCTTGGGCTTATTGACTTCATTCGCGCCAAGGCAATCTTCGCTCAAGACGTTTATGGCCAGATGCCTCACGTAGAGAAAGACCCACATGTGGAGCTTTATCACGCAGTACACCCTGCCCTGCTGCTATCGCTTCGTGAGCAAGGCAAAGAGGTAGTACCCCTGAATATTGAGCTCAACCGTGATCAACGCATACTGCTCATCTCGGGTCCTAACGCCGGTGGCAAGTCGGTGTGCTTGAAGACCGTGGGCGTGGTGCAATACATGATGCAGTGCGGCGTGCTTCCCACAGTTTATTATAATTCTCACATGGGGATGTTCAACAGCATCTTCATCGACATTGGCGACCAGCAGAGTATAGAGGACGACCTGAGCACCTACAGCAGTCACCTGCAGAACATGAAAACATTCCTCGTTAGAGGAGACAAACGCTCATTGGTGCTCATCGATGAATTTGGCAGCGGCACCGAGCCTCAGATTGGCGGCGCCATAGCGCAGGCTATCCTCGAGCAACTCAACAAAAGCGGCATTATGGGCGTGATAACCACTCACTACCAAAATCTCAAGCACTTCGCCGAGGAGGCACCAGGCATTGTCAATGGAGCTATGCTCTATGACCGCCAGCAGATGAAGCCACTGTTCCAACTATCGATTGGATATCCTGGCAGCTCTTTCGCCATTGAGATTGCCCGCAAAACAGGCATTCCACGCGAGGTAATAGATAAAGCCAGCGAGATTGTGGGCAGCGACTATATCAACATGGACAAGTATCTGCTAGACATCGTGCGCGACCGCAAGTACTGGGAAAACAAACGCTATGACATACACCAAAAGGAGAAACGCCTCAATGCCATTGCCGAGCAATATAACGAGCGACTCGAAAAACTCAAGAGCGAGTACAAGGCCCTGCTTAAAGAAGCTCGCAGCGAGGCCCTTGACATCATCGCAAAGAGTAACTCGCAGGTAGAGCGCACAATTAAGGAAATCAAGGAAGTTCAAGCCGAGAAGGAAAAGACGCGACTCGTGCGCCAACAGCTCGAGGACTTCAAGCAGCGCCTTGCCCAAGAAGACGAAGCCCAAGGCCTCAAAGAAATCAAACCGCTGCGTCACATGAGCAAGCCTGAAAAGAAGGATAAGAACAAGAAATCTCACATCACCAAGAAAGACGACCGCAACCGTCCGTTGCAGTCTGGCGACAGCGTGATTCTCAAGGGCGGTTCTTCAACCGTGGGTACCATAATCAGCATTGACGAGAAATATGCTGTGGTGGCATTTGGAAACCTCAAGACCCGTGTTGAGACATCACGGCTGGAGCGCACATTGCGCAAAGAAACAGCACGCGAAAAACCATCAATAACAAAATCCACTGCCGATGACATTAGAGCTCGACAACTCAATTTCAAGAGCGAGATTGACGTGAGAGGCATGAGAGCCGATGAGGCTGTTCAAGCTGTAACCTATTTTATTGACGACGCCATCCAGTTCTCCCACAAGACCGTGCGCATCCTTCACGGCACCGGCACAGGCGCATTGCGTGAAGCCATCAGGCAATATCTCAACACGGTGCTAGGTGTCAAAAACTACCATGACGAGCACGTGCAATTGGGCGGCGCAGGAATCACTGTAGTCAATCTCGAATAACATCCACACACTATATTATATAAAACAAAAATGCTAAAGGCGGTTTTGACCTTTAGCATTTTGGACGTCATTTCACGTTTCACAACGATCAACGTCCCATTGATGAAAAAAATAGTGATTACTTTTATTGATTTGCCTTATGTGTTATTATTACGTTACAAAAATATATCAAAGAATTCAATCTCGCAAACTAGTTTCAATTAATACCCCATAAAAACACACAAATAACAGATATTCTTCAACCAGATTATTTTCAGGATTGAATCAATACCACTGAACACCATTGCTATAACTAGAATGCTTGTCATACTTGAAGTCGCTCAATATGCTCGACTTGACAGCAATGTGGAAGTTATAGGACTTGTAAGGTCCCACGGGCACAAAACTTGCACTCATGACAAAGCAGTGCATCTCTCGGCTTACCGAGCAGTTCATATAAGCGATCTTGTGCGTGTCGAAGTTGTAGCTTGCCGAGAAGTTTATGTTCCAATTCTTGGTTGGCCGAATATTACCATTGAAGCTCAAGTTCTGCGTGAACTTGCCTTTATATTCCATCTTCTCGTAGTTGAAAGCTCCATAGCCATAGTTGAGCGAATAGTTCACCGTCAGGCTCCACGGACACTCCCATTGCATATATCCATCGGGCCTGAGAGTGATGTCGGACCCTCCAGCTTTGGAGTTATTGTTTCCATCACTGCCCGGGTTATCATTAGAGTTCCTATCCTTTTGTTTCTTGTTATCGGAATCCTTCTTCTTGCGCCCAAAGAGCTTCTTGAAGGTATCGTTGTTAAAGGTATAGGAGAACGAAGTGCCGGTGCTCGCCAGTCGTCCCCATCCGCCACCATGGAAGAGACGCAGCTTATTGATGCGCACTGGATTGCCATATTCGTTGAGGCCATATTTATACACGTCCCATGTGGCACTGAGATTTAGGTTAAAACTCTTGGTAAGTCTCAGCAATATTGAGGTTTGGAGGTTACTCCACCTGAGCGAGTCGGCGCCAAAGTTATAAGACTGAGAAAGAGTGAGATTCTCTATGAGAGATATCTTCTTGTAGCCAGTACTGTCATCATCACTCTTGATCTTTGCCTCAAGATTATTGGCCAATGAATAAGTGAGAATGCCATTCCTGCCACTACTTGGCTGCCCAAACAATCCATGCTGGAAGTAAGGATACTTCACATTGCGCTCCACTCCTTGTGCGTCAGTATAGGAATAGTTTCCATAGTAGCCCCAGAATTTTGAGCCAAAGTCGGGAGCAGCCGAGAAAGTGATAGTGGGCGTGAGCACATGTCGCACCATCTGCAACTTATCGCCCATAAACTTAAGAGGCTTGTAAAATCCATATAGCTTCGTACTTAATGATAGTGACGCCGAAAAATCGAACAAATTATAGAAGCTATAGGTAGTGTCACGCACTACGGCGCTGGCGTTAGGATCCCATGACTGCTTAATCTTGCTGGTGTACATTCGGTCATTGATAGTGACAGAGGGCGTGATGTTGATGTATTTAAACAGATTGAAAGTAGCCGAGATAGGTATCATGTGAGAAAAACCATTGCGCCAGTCTTTTACCAAGTTCTTATGGAGAAATTCGTTTTCCTTAGCAGTGAGAGAGTTTTGGAAACGTCCTGTGTAGGATATCTTAATTTTCTCATACCATTTCTCGGCACCTACCGCCTTCTTGCGCTTGAATGGAGCCGTTTGCGCCATTGTCAAGGTGAAGTTTGGGAATGACACCGAAATAGTAGAGTCGGCTGAGCGTTGTGAAACACTGGCAGTGGCCGAGATACTCCACTTCGAGTTTGGGAAATTATAGGACCAGTTGACTGTAGAGCTCTTAGTGTTCTCGGTAAACGAGTTGCGATAATAGTCGGTAATGTTGCTTCGAGAGTAACCGCTCGTTGCGAAGTTCACGCTAGCCGAGAATTGCATATTAGGATTGGACTTAGAGTCTTGAGTGTGACTCCACACCACCGAGAAGTTGCGTCCCTTGGAATAATCAGGGTCACCCTTGTCGCCTGTCACTGTAGTTAGGTAGCTGGCACTCAAGCGTCCCGAGAACTTGTAACGCTTCGAATAATTAGACTGAACTGTAACACCCCAAGAGCCACGAGTATAGATTTCGCCTGTAAGCGCCAAATCAATGTATTGACTCAATGCGAAATAATAACCTCCATTTCTCAAGTAGAATCCACGGTTATAATCCTCTCCAAAAGTTGGCACCAGCACACCGCTCGAATATTTGTTGGTAAACGGGAAGAAGGCGAAAGGCACAGCCAATGGCAAAGGCAAGTCCTCGAGCACCATATAGGCAGGTCCTGTGATCACATTCTTCTTAGGACGCATCTTAGCCTTAGTGATTTGGAAGTAGAAGTGAGGGTGTTCATGATTGTCGCAAGTGGTGTAACGTCCATCCTTGATGTGATACTCATCATCTTCATGCTTCTTGGTTATTCCACCAGTAAGGTAGCCGTCACCCTGCTCTGTGATGATGTCGGTGATAATACCTTTCTTGGTCTTGAAGTTGAAAGCAAGCTTTTTTGACTGATATTCTCCACTAGGATCGCTGAAAACCGGCTTTCCTTGCAGCTCACCAACTGAATCGGGAACACCCACAGCATGAACGACACTGCTGTCCATGTTCATGTTGATTGACGAGGCTTTTAGCTGCATGTCATCGTAGCTCACTTCGCTAGCACCATAGAACCTGAGGTCGTTACGACCAAAAAGTATTATTGAGTCCTTGGCCGAGAACTTTACAACATGGTCGATATCGACAGCACGGTCCTTCTTGAACCTCGCAGTGTCGCGAGGAGAAACAATCGAATCTCCTCTATCCTGCTTTATAGAATCAAGAGGGGTGCGCACCCTTCCCAGCGGTGCCCTTTGCTGTGGAGCCGCCACCATACTAAAAGCACTGGCAACAACAGCCATTGCCACACACCAGAATAATATTTTCAGTCCTCGAGTCCTCAACCTTGTGGGTGCTAAATATCGAAATAACCTACAAAATTAATCATTTCTGCCGATATTGGCTCAAGATTGACAATAATTAAATATTACTATTACTAATATTAAGCAAAGTTTTTATTTTTTAAGATTGTAGGTCGCCGTTAAGAGCAGAGTAATTGGGCTCGCCAAAGAGAGCTGCCATCTCGTCGAAACGCTTCAACGTGTCGAGACCATACTTCTCAAGTTTACCACGAGCGACATCAAGCGTGCGCACCCTCTCGGGATGAGACTTGCTATAGAACTTATCGGCGTAGCACACTATCTTCTCCTCAATGCTCAAGGGCAACAAGTCACGATGTGGCAACGGCAGGTCACGATCAATTATTTCTTGCCTAGCAAGACCAGCTCCAGTGTGCCTCTCGCACACCAAAGCGTGCCTAAATAGCCCAATCTCATCGAGCATTGCCCGTCCTAACACACCATGACAGATGTAAGGCTCACTTCCATAACAGTGGATGCCCGGAGCATTGGTGTGCAAGATGCCTATGTCATGCAGCATAGCGGCTTCAACAACAAAGTCCAAGTCAACAGGAGTGTGGGCATCAACAAGCCTCTTGGCAAGCTGCAAAGCCAACTCGGCGACCTGCTTATTGTGTTTCAAAAGAAGGTTGCACAGTTCACTTCCTGGCTCATAAAAACGACAAATAATGGAGTAAGTATCTATCATAGCATTAACGATATAATAATAAGGTGTGTTGCACCATCACTAGGAACATGCAACACACCATAATTCAATTAATTGGGTTTAGTTTATACCTTTTCGATTAGTCGAGAATGGTAACCCATCCGTGAGTATCCTCGAGGTCACCCTTCTGGATTCCTTGCAGACGCTTGTAGAGCTCGGTAACAACTGGACCAGGATTACCATCCTTAGAGATAACATAGGTCTTATCGTTGTCATTGTCATAAACCTCGCTCAGAGGTGTGCAAACTGCAGCAGTTCCGCACTCAGCAGCCTCGTCAACCTCAGCAAGCTCCTCAATAGGAATTGGACGGCGCTCTACCTCTAATCCCATGTCCTTAGCAATTTGCTGAAGGCTCATGTTGGTGATTGAAGGCAGAATTGAATCACTCATAGGAGTGATGTATTTATTGCCCTTGATAGCAAAGAAGTTGGCTGGACCGCACTCGTCAAGATACAATTTCTCTTTTGGATCGAGGAACAATACTGCCGAGAAGCCATTGTCATGAGCACGCTTTGTTGCACGCATACCGCAAGCGTAGTTTCCACCAACTTTCCACTTACCAGTGCCCTTAGGTGCTGCACGGTCATATTCACGATAAACAGCCACCTTAGTGGGCTTGAAACCTTCGGGGAAGTAAGGACCTACTGGAGTGACAAAGATAATAAGAGTGTACTCTTTGGCTGGTCTAACACCCACCTGTGCACCTGTACCAATTTCTACTGGACGGATGTAAAGAGAACTACCGCTCTCATAGGGAGGGATGAATCGCTCGTTAAGTTTAACAACCTTCTTAACCATCTCTACAAAGAGTTCTTCGGGAACTGGCTCCATGAGGATTCCCTTAGCACTGTTGATAAGACGCTGAGCATTAGCCTCGGGACGGAAGATACGAATTTTGCCGTCTTTGCCACGGAAAGCTTTGAGGCCTTCAAAAATTTCCTGACCATAGTGCAGACATGTAGCAGCGATGTGGACATTAATCATCTCAGAATCGCTAACTTCGATTTCGCCCCATTTTCCGTCTTTGAAAGTGCAACGAACATTGTAGTCGGCCTTCATGTAACCAAAAGGCAACTTACTCCAATTAATGTTTTCTAAGTTTGTCATAGTTAAATAATTGTGTATTAAAAAGTTTTTTAATGATAAGCTTTAATATTTGAGTTTATACTTAAATTCATGCTTCAATGCAAGGCTAAAGGGCGACCTTTTGCGTTATATTACCCACTTTAACCATGTATATGCCTCGCGAGTTGAGCCTTAGCTCCGAAGTGCCCGGTTGCAGCGTAGCTTGCGAAACAAGTTGCCCAAGAATAGTGAAGACCCTTACCTGGATAGTTTTCTGGGTGCGAATTATGATGGTACCATTTCGCTGGAAAATCTCCACCCCATCGGTGTTTCTAGGGTCGGTAAGACTTTTTCCTTGAACCTCAGCATTAGTCTCTCGCCATTGCACCTTGGCGGTGGCAAGATTGGTGGCAGCCATTGTCAACAGCATCGCTAATATCAGAAAAAGTCTCCTCATCACATATTCACAGGGCAAAAGTCGTGAAATCTTCAAATGCAAAAATACAACAATCTTTGGAAACAGAAAAAAGTTAAAAGGTATTTTTTCATATTATTGCTTAAAAATTGTCAATATTATGGTTTAAGGCGCAAAAAGAGCCAGTTCAGGACACTTTCTGCGCCTTAATTTTATAGCAGTAATTACAATTTGTAAGCAACTTGCGACCTCTACCCTTCTACTTATGTACCACCACAATCGTCGATGCTCCAGTGTGAGCAACTACTTGGGGCGAATACTGACACTGAGCCTGTGCCACACCAGCGGCATAGGTGCCAGCATTAGTAACCCTCACATCGTAGGAAACGGTGTGCACACCGCGTCGCAAACTATTGATAAACAAATTAGTCTTACTGTCTTTCACTTCGTTGTAATATATCGTGCTCTCACCACACTTGTAATTCGAAGTCTTGTCGATGGGCTCGAAGCAAGCCGCACGCTCATCGGCGACGGTAACGTAGTCTAAATCTTTGGCCGCATCAAGCGTGATGCGCACCTGCACCCTATCGCCCACGTTAAGCGTAGTGAACTGCTCAAGTTCACCATTCTTCCCATACCGCATCATGCGCTTGGTTACTGCAAGGTCGGCAGTGCGTGCCTCTTTCACTTCTTGCATCGGTACTGTATAGGCCGCATACACAGCTCCCCACTGGGGATGGTCTTTTGAAACAAGTTTCACCACTT
>JAEEGI010000472.1_pt1 | contig 124329 bp, 112 predicted proteins | sample 8958751 | NCBI WGS metagenome assembly JAEEGI01 (sample SAMN16246545, study PRJNA631951) | gut metagenome | biome: gut microbiome; feature: rumen; material: KS-attached | host: Bos | place: Iran: Karaj | collected 2018-10
GGATCGGAGTCGGCCACGATGCCGGCACCGGATCTGACGAATACTTTTCCGTTCTTTTTATAGGCGATCCGTATCGCGATACAGGTGTCCATGTTGCCGGTAAAATCGATGTATCCGATCGCACCGCCGTAGATGCCGCGCTTGTTGTTCTCAAGTTCGGCGATGAGCTGGCAGGCGCGGATCTTCGGCGCCCCCGATAGTGTTCCGGCCGGAAGAACTGCAGCGATGGCATCGAGTGCGTCGTGTTCCGGGCGGATCACGCCGCGCACGGTCGATCCGATGTGCATGACGTGGGAGAATCTCTCAATGGAGTGAAGCTTCTCCACTTCGACGGAACCGAAGGTACTGATCTTACCAAGGTCGTTTCTTCCGAGGTCAACAAGCATATTGTGCTCGGCCAGTTCTTTTGGATCGGAAAGAAGATCTACTTCAAGGGCCATATCCTCTGCTCGGTTCGCGCCTCTCGGACGAGTCCCCGCCAGCGGGAATGTGTGCAGCACGCCGTTTTCCAGTTTCACGAGTGTCTCCGGAGATGCACCGGCGACCTCAACATCCGTTCCGGAAAAATAGAACATATAGGGAGACGGGTTGATCGTGCGGAGCACGCGGTAGGTATTCAGGAGGCTTCCTTCAAAAGGTGCCTCAAGACGGTTGGAAAGAACGATCTGGAAGATATCTCCCTCGAAGATGTGGTGCTTGCCCTTCTCCACCATTTCACAGAACTGATCTTTTTCAAAGAGAGCCTTGACTTCACCTAAGAGCTTTCCGGGCTTTTCTTCGGACTTTTCGCCGTTATGGATCAGATCCGAGAGCTTATGAAGAGTAGCGACAGCCGCCTCATAGTTCTTTTCGATCTGCTCTTCGGAAAGCGTGTTCTTACCGTCAGTGATCTTCATGTTCTCAATAAGAACGATCTTCTGCTTTAAGTTATCGAAGGCGATGACCTTGTCAAAGAGCATCAGGTCAACGTCCTTGAACTCCTCGGAGTCTTCAACTTCGGCTCTTACAGTCGGCTCGCTGTAACCGAGATAATCGTAGGAGAAATAGCCGACCAGGCCGCCGGTAAAGGACGGCAGATAAGGAAGTCTCGGGCTTTGGTATTCGGAAAGGATATCACGAAGCACAGATTCCGGATCTTCGGTGTGGATCGTCTCCTCCCCGATCGTCATGTCCCCGTTACTGCAGGTGATCGACAGTTTCGGTTCAAAGCCCAGGAATGTGTAGCGGCCCCATGTCTCATCCGCCTGTGCGGACTCGAGCATGTAGCAGTGTGTCGAGACGTTCTTTAAAATGCGCATGGTCTCGATCGGGGTAGTGAAGTCGGAAAGGATCTCGCAGCTTACCGGAACAACGCTGTACTTCCCGGTCTTTGCGAATTCTTTTACCTCTTCCAGTTTCGGCAAAATCTTCATTTTTGTCCTCCTTCTTCTGTTCGAGGGGGAACAAAAAAGCCCTCGACAGTATTATTTCTGTCAAGGGCGAATGTACAACTTCTGCACTATCCGCGGTGCCACCTTGTTTCACGGTATGACCCGTGCTCTTAGCGAGATACCAACATATCCCCGTCAATTTACGTCTGACTAAACGTCGCAGAATACTCTGGGTTTTCCATTTGACTGCGCCCTCAGCGGTCCATTTGACAACTTGTTTCTCACCTGATTCTCAGCATCGCAGGCTCTCTGTAGAGGCATCACTGCCGTTATCTCCGCGTCAACGGTTTGTTCCATATTCAATTATCTGCGATGATAGCACAGTGAATATTCACTGTCAATAGCATCACTTCACCAGAAGTATCGATCTTGCCGGAAAGGTCTTAAACAAAAGATCAGGCGCCTGTCTGAAGAACTGCCGTTGAGGCGACGAGCATAAAGCCGAACACGAACATGAAGAAGGAAATGGCGCCGGCAATACCAAAATGGATGGCTTTATGCTTTTTCTTATCGATGAGCATACGGGCAAGGACGATAAAGATCGGCGCCGAACAGGCAAATACAAGATATGCACCCAGCGCCTGCGGTGCATTGATCTTCGTCAGATCCGAGTTCCCGGTAAGGCCTGACGAATTACTTAGATAACCGATCGATGCCGATACGAAGTTATTCCCGAAATGAAGGATCATCGGCAGCAGGATATTGTTCTTTTTCACGAGAAGATAGGAAAGACAGCCACCCATGACCGCCGTATTCAGGAAGCGCAGCGGCGACCAGTGCATGATGCCGAAGAAAAGGCCCATGATCATTACGATGACCCAGTCCTTCTTAATGCTCCGGAAATGCGAGAGAACACAGCCTCTTTCCATCGCCTCTTCACAGATGGCCGGAAGCACAGCAACGATCAGGACGATGGGAAGATAGCCCATTCTCCCATAGAGAAACTCATTTAGCCCCGAGACCTCTTTTCTGACAGAGACAGGAAGGACACAAAGGGAAATGCCGATACAGACCATCGCAAGAAGGAAACTCGCGATCCCTAAAAATACAGTACCAAAGAAATCCGCGACTGTGATTTTCCTGACCGGGAACATCTCCTTAAGTTTCACCCCGCGGATCAGACAGTAAAGGACGGCGACGACAAGGAACATCAGCTCGGACAAAACAAGTCCCGGAATACCCAGGTGCTTTTGCATCTTCGCACCCGCCGTCAAAAAGAGAGCCAGAAAGGCACCCTGCATGACAAAGCCCATCCAGACAGGCAGTTTGTTCTGATTCGATAACTGTTCCATAGACCGGTCCTTTTTCCTAAAAAGTTTTCCACCAAAAAGTATAGATGATTTGGAAAGGATGGACAAGAAGCTCGTTTTTCATGCTCGGTTTCACTCCTTATTCAAGCAGGTTTCTAAAGAATGTGGTACAATACGTTCTCGTAAAAACACATGCATCTTCTCGGAGGAAGGATATGAAATACTTGATCTGGTTCTTATGGGGAGTCTTAGGACTTCTGGGTGCGCTCGTCGCAGCCATCGTTATCTATTTTCTTTTTATCTTCGTTGCCTCGTTTTTCATCAGCACGAAGAAAGAATACAACAAAGATTCCAGGTTTTACCGCTTCCTTCTTCACTCCTCGACCGGCATCGGTATGAGGATCATGCGCATCCGCTACGACCTCGTCGATCTCGACAAGATCCCGGAAGGCAAGCAGATGCTCTTCGTCTGCAACCACAGATCCAACTTCGACCCGCTTGTCTCCTGGAGACTTCTTCGTAAGCACAACCCCTCTTTCATCTCCAAGGAATCGAACTTCAAGGTCCCCTTCTACGGCCGTCTGATCAGAAGATGCTGCTTCATGTCCATCGACCGCGAAAACCCGAGGAACGCTATGATGACCATCGACCGTGCCTCCAAGCTTCTGATCGCTGATGAGGTCTCCATCGCGGTATATCCGGAAGGCACCAGAAGCAAGTCCTGCGAACTTCTCCCTTTCCATAACGGTGTATTTAAGATCGCCCAGAAAGCGAATGTCCCTGTCGTCGTCCTGACACTTCAGGGAACCGAAAAGGTTTCGCAGAACTATCCCTGGAAGAGCACGAAGATCCGCCTCAAGTGTGTCGGTGTGATCCCGGCAGATCATGTCAAAGGCAGCAAGACTTCCATCATCGCAGATGAGGCGCGCGACATGATCGCCAGGGACCTCGAAGAGAATCCGCTCTAAACTAGGTAAGAGATATCTCCCCATTTGTAACAATAGAGTCCGGGGCGGTAATGAATTCTCTTCGGAAAGCCCTTTTTCATTCCCAAGCTCAAAAAATCAGCATCGGGGCCGTAAATAATCGGTTGTCACCTACTTATTTTCATTCCCAGAAGGCTTTTTGGAATACTCAGGCCGTAAATGCTCGCTTTTTCTTCTCGAAAAAGCAGAAATTTACGGCCTGACTGTTTATTTTGAGCCTGTCGGAATGAATCCCGCTTCAATACCCTTTCAGTCTTACGGCCCCATCCTTTAAAAATCACCCTCCGGGCCGTAAACAGATATTCCAACCACTAACAATCGAATATTTCCTTGATATTCTGTTTCAATACATGCACATTCAGAGGACAACCATCCGACTCAAAAGTCAGGATGAGGTTCTTGCCCGCGAATATTCCGTTACGACTATATAGGTCCAGCTTATGCATATTGTTTCTTCTATATCCTGATTCATCCATCATTCCAAGGTGCTCGTGAAAGAATATCCGTCGGGAACTGACATGAAGAAGTGTAAAGTCAGGATATTTGACCTCACCCGTTTTCAGCGCTATCGGACATTCATATTTGTAGGGGATCCCCAGTTCATAGTACATGTTCGCTATCATGACCTCAGACTTAGTCCTGACCAATTCTCCCTGCTTTGTCGGATACTTACACTCTTCGGGGTACAAAGGATTCGGAGAGTATTTCTTCGCTCTCCATAACTCCTCATAGTCTTTGTCATTGATCAGATAAGGATTGATCAATGTCCTTCTTGCAGGATGCAAAGAAGTGTACATGTGTTCCGGCAGCAGAAAATACCCGGGCTCTAAAAGCGATTCAATCCTGGCCAGTTCCTTTCTTGCCACTCTCACAAGATCCGTCAGATAGTCTTTCTGTGCCAGAAGATTTCTGATCTTCTCGTCCTCTTTGGAAAGATACTTTCTTTTGACACACTTCTCTCTTTCTGCCGACCAGTAATACTGCCATTTCCCATTACTGCTCGTCACCCGGAGCCGTCCTTCCGGCGCCTTGCGAAGTTCCTCCTCGGCCTTGGAGATCACCATCTCCAGCTTCTTCTTTCGTTCCATGAGTTCATCGATCAACGGATGCATATTACCCTCCTTGAAAAGCAATTCCCTTCTTGTATATAAAAGGAGCTCCGGGTCTATCCGGAAGCTCCTTCCAACGATTCGATAAACTATTTACAGTCGATAAATTTGAAGGTCATCTCTATTCAACATCAGGCCGTTTCGCTATTCAAGATTATTCTTCTGACAATTGATTTCAATCCTGCACCTTTTGTCGAAATCTGTTTGCATTTCTCTTTTTGAAAAGATCCCTTCCTTCGCGCATTTCGTATTTCTGTTCCATCCATAAAAGAAGCGCCGAGGATCGTTTTTCCGCGGCGCTTCGATCAATACCTGTTGATACTTCTGCAAGCACGAAAGTGGTAGCGATAAAGATGCTTGCTGCGAGGTTTTCGGGGAGTGCGTCGATAACATCAAAAAGGGGAGTTCGTCATCTGTAAAGGAAACTACGCAATAAATCTAAAAACCTCACTCAGGTATAATATCAAGGAACACAAACTAGTTAGCGTATGCTAACTGTTTAGAATAATAACAGAGCCATTATCTCTTGTCAACAGTATTTCTCTCGGAATCTGACAATCCGCTTATTTCCGCACGATCTGCCGGTCTTCATAAAAAGAACGGCATCTCAGATGTAGTCGATGAACACCTGATTGGCGAGATCTACGCCCTTTTCCGTCAGGCGGTACACACCGTCTTCATGGACGACAAGACCCGCGCTGATCTCCTTTTGTAATTCCTCTTCAAAAGACCTCTCCACTTTCTCGCCGAATCTCCGCTCATATATATCTTCTACAACGCCGATTCTTGTTCGGAATCCGAGCATCATATACTCTTTCTTCTTCTCTTCTTCCGAAAGCGTTTCTTCCGGAAAAAGGACATCCTTTCTGTCCACTTCTTCTCTGCTCAAAGATGCGATGTAGGTATCAAGATCTTCCACGTGGCGGCCGCGCTCGTTCCCGATATAATAATGCGCACCCACCCCGAAAGCATAGTACGGCTCCGCCTTCCAGTACATGGAGTTGTGACGGCTCTCATACCCCTCCCTGGCCATGTTGCTGATCTCATAATGGATAAAGCCGTTTTTCTTAAGCCTTGACGTCACGTAGTGATACATCTTCCTGTCTTCTTCCTGAGTGACGAACTTTTCGATATCGCCGCCGTAGCGGTCATACAGGGGCGTTCCTTCCTCGAGGATCAGCGAATAAAGAGAGATATGCGGGATCTCCTGAAAAAGAAGATAATCCAGTGTCTCTTTTACGCTTTCCAAGGTCTGCCCGGGGATCCCGAGCATCATGTCGCAGGAGATGTTTATAAAGCCCGCCGCCTTTGCTTCGGAAATCACTTTCTTTGCAGAGGAACTGTCGTGGATCCTCGAAAGCTCTTTTAAGACTTTATCATCCAGGCTCTGCACCCCGATCGAAAGCCGGTTCACCCCGGCTGCGAAAAATGAAGAAAGTTTTTCTTCATTTACAGTTCCGGGATTGACTTCGAGCGTGATCTCACAGCCCTCCGTAATGCCGAATTCTTCGCGCAAAGCACCGATCACTTTTTCTATCTGCGCAGCGGAAAGAAGCGATGGCGTGCCGCCACCGAAATAGATGGTCCGAAGAGCACATCCGCCGTCCCCGCGCGCCTGCGAGGAATCGCTGCCCCCGCTTTTGCATTCAGTTTTTGCATCTGCGGCCCGCGCGGACGAAAACCACGATGGCGTCAGGCGGATCTCTTTACATAATGCTTCCACATATTCCCCCGCCCGCTCAAGGCACGAAGGAAAGGAAAGAAAGTCGCAGTATGCGCATTTTTTCACACAGAACGGAATATGGATATATGCGGAAGATGGGGACATCTCAGGCATGAAGCACCTGCCTGACCGCACCGCTCAGAGCTAGTTCAAATTTCTTAAAGCTGGGAGAGATGTTGTTCTCGGGAAGCATGTACTTCGAGATCTTCTCGGCCCAGGTCGCCTTATACTGCCCGATGGCGGGGTACCCGATCTTCTTGATACGCGGAGACTGATCTTTTAAGATCGCATCACAGAGCACCTCCCAGGTGCCGCAGATGCTGTCCTGCTCATATCCGTCGAGCACTTCCATATCCGCTTCCGGATATGCCATCAGAAGCGCGTTTTTATCAGCCAGCATCCAGCTCTCCATCTCCTCGACGGAGATCGCGATGACGGTCGGAAGGTCGCGCGCATAGCGGCGGCACGTATCTTTCAGGCGATTCATTAGTTCTTCCGGGTCATGGTCATCGGAATCGATGCATACGATAACGATCGTCTCCGTGCCGGAAAAGACCTTTTCATAGGCACGCAGTTTCGCCGGCAGAAGCTCTAAGAGCCCTGCGGAGAAGGGATCGGGCTTATTGTCCGGATGGTCGGGCCAGTACCCGCATCCTCTGTGGGGGCGCAGGTAGCTCACAAAGTCCTGTGTATATTGTTTGATGATGCAGTTCGTCAGGCGCTTTAGTACCACGCCGCCCGATCTGTCCTCACTTAAGATCTCTACTCGTACCAAGGATGTCTTTCCTTTCAGTCGTCAAAATGTCCGGCATACCAGATCGCGCCCATGCCAACGCCCTGATCGTACAGTTCCTGCACGATCGGGATCGAACCTGCGCAGCGGATATCGATCTGGTCTTCCCAGGTGTCTTCGCCTCGGCTGAACACCCATATCTCCGAAGGAGACAGATTCTCTAAGATGTACGGATTATGTGTCGTAAAGATGATCTGGCAGCCCGGGCAGCGGATCGAATAATTCCGCATCTCGGTCGCCAGGATATCGAGCATATCGTGATAGAGCCCTTCGTCCGGGGACTCGATGAGGATCAACGGCTTAGGATCCGGATCCGAGAACAAAAGCAGGAACAAAGCCAGCATATCCGGCTTTTTAAAGTGTTTTAATACCGCTTCCTCATTCTTCTCGCGAAGGCCCGGGATCGCCTCGAAAAGACGGCTCATGATCATCTTATACACGCCCGGCTTTTCGGCCTTCAGGTAATGAAGGACATTTCTGGCATTCGAGCCGTCGCTGTTCAAGTGCTTATGCCCGCCCGGCGCAACATCCTCGGGGATCTGGAACGTCTGGTCTTTTCTAAATCCCACGAAGAACCAGCGGAGGATCTCTCTATATGTGCGGTTGGTGTAGTAGAACTGCTTCATGGCGCCGTAGGCATGGAGCGCGGACGTCTGCGAATCGTTCATCTCGCCGTCCATCTTCTCGCCCTTAAAGAGCACGAAGCCCTTACCCTGCTGAAAACTGAGGATCGCCTTCGGCTCTTCCATATCCTCGCGCCAGAGTGTTAATACCTCTTCTTCGAAATGCGGCTTTCCGTGGACATTGCTGCCGATCACGAGCCGGTACTCGCAGTAAGTCTGCTTCTTATCCTCTTCCTTGAAAAGAAAACACAGCGTCGCGATGACCGGCTGGTCCTTCTCAAGAAGAAGATTTGCAAAGCCCTTTCTCCCCGATTCTGTCGATGCTGAAGCCGGTCCCTTGATGACGGCGCCCTGCACGAAGGACAAAAACGAGAAGAACATCGTCTTTCCCGAGTGGTTTCGGCCGATCAGGGCCTCGATGCCGTTCAGAGGATGCGGCACATCGAGTCCGGCCTGTAAAGCAAGAGATGACTGCCCGGGAGTCTTCCGGATGTCGTCCAGAAGCGCGCCAATGCAGTCATCTTTAAATAATCCAAAATTCTGTATACGAATTCCCAGTAACATCTTTTCACCGCCATTTCTCAATCAAAAGGCCTTCCTGCCTTTTTCCTATCGAAAAGATCTTTTCCCGCGGCAGGACTATAGTTACTGTTATTTTAACTCTTTCTTGTCCTTTTGGATACGTACCAGGATATCCGTCAGTTCATTTTCGAGTTCTGTCAGTCTCTTTCTCGCATAATCGATCGAACGTGTGTAGATCAGTTCGGACTGCTGGTTCGCCTCGGTCAGGATCCTCTCGCTCTGCTCTTTGGCAAGGAGCGTGACCTGATGCTCGTCGATCATGATGGCCTGGCGCTGCTCGGACTCACGAAGGATACCCTCCGCTTTCTGTCTGGCAGAAGCGATCACCTGGTGCTGACGATCCACGATCCACTTGGCCTGCTGAACTTCCGACGGGAAGCTGGCACGGATCTGCTTGATCCAGTAAAGCACATCGGCGCGGTCAACGATACAGTTGTCCGAAAACGGCACGCCCTTGGCCTGCTCGATCGTGGCCTGAAGCTGGTCTAAAAGTTCATAAAGATCCTTATCTGATGTTCTCACATTTCCATTTGCATCCGGCATAGGAAAAACCTCCCTTATTACATATCCTGCTGCTTATGAAACAGCTTTTGTTTTACCATTTCTTCGATCTCCGGCACGCACATGCGGGAGATGTCGCCGCCATAGTAGGCGACTTCCTTTATAATGGACGAACTGGTGAAAGCCAGATCCGCGCGGCAAGGCAGGAAGATGACCTGATACTCCGGGAACATCAGTGTGTTGGCCGCATTCATCTCCGCCTCGTAGCGGAAATCGGACTCGCTTCGAAGTCCTCTGACTACGGCAGATGCGCCGAGCTCACGATATACATCGACGAGCAGGGATTCTCTGGAGATCACTTCAATATTGGGAACATCGCGAAGGCAGATCTTCGCCATCTCGACGCGTTCTTCTACGGTAAACATGGATTTCTTTGCGCGATTGATCATGACCGCCACGACGAGCTTGTCGCAGAGACGCGACGCACGCTTGGCAATATCGATATGACCCAGTGAGAACGGGTCAAAACTTCCCGGAAAAATGAACGTTTTCAAGACGATCTCTCCTTACTCGCACATAGTTTCTGATTCTAAGAAGAATGTTACCAAAGTTGACCCGTACTTACAACTCTTAATACATGTCATATTGGTTACAATCTCTTGTATTTGCGCATCTGCGTCGGATTCGACGATGAAAATCCCGCCCTCCCGCAGAAGATCATATTCCGCAATGAGTTCAGATACTGTTTTGGCAAAAGATCCGGCCATTGCGTACGGCGGATCCATGAAGATAATATCGAAGCTCTCGCCCTTTTTCCCTAAAAGCTTAAGCGCCTCGGCAAATGCCATCTTCATGGGGCGCGCCTGCTCCGTAAGATGGGTCTTTTGAAGATTTCTGCTTATGACCTGCTGGCTTTTGCCCGCCTGATCGATCAGGACGGCTTTTTCCGCCCCGCGCGAAAGCGCCTCGATCGCCATTTGCCCGGTCCCTGAGAAGATATCGAGGAATGTACTGTCCGGCACTCTCATCTGGATGCTCGAAAAGATCGCTTCCTTGACCTTATCGGTCGTCGGACGCGTAGCCTCCCCTTTCGGCGCCTCCAGCACCGTTCCTTTACATTTTCCGGCAACTACCCTCGGCATATGTCCTCCTTATAAACTCGGCTTCTGCCAGGCCTCACCGAAGTGCGCATGGAAAGCCTCGAGCATAATGCGGCTCTCCGGCTTATTCAGTTTCGGATCGTCCTTGATCATCTTATCGATCGCCTTTTCGATCGGGATCAGACATCCTGCATCCCGGTAAAGATTGGCCATCTTGAGCTGCGGGATACCGTGCTGTTTTGTGCCGAAGAAATCGCCGGTACCGCGAAGGAGCATATCTTTCTCCGCAAGTTCAAAACCATCGGTGGTATTACACATCATGTCGATACGTTCCTGCGCCACACCTTCGTATTTATCGGTCTGCAGGATACATGCGGACTGCAATGCACCTCGTCCGATACGACCTCTGAGCTGATGCAGTGTGGAAAGACCGAATCTCTCGGCATTTCTGATCACCATGAGCGTCGCGTTCGGGTTGTCGACACCTACCTCGATGACGGTCGTGGAAACGAGCACATCGATCTTCCTGTCGCCGAAATCCTTCATGACGGATTCTTTTTCCGAAGGCTTCATCCGGCCGTGAAGAAGGCCCACATGCATATCCGAAAGCGGCCCTCCGGAGAGCGTCTCATAGTACTTCACCGCTGATTCGAGGTCTGCCTTCATGGACATCGCGAGAGTTCCTTCCTCGTCCTCGTAGGCATCCTCCTGCAGTTCTTCGATCATGGGGCAGACGATATAGACCTGATGGCCCTTTTCGACCTCCTGACGGATCGTGGCGATGACTCTCCCTTCTTCGTCAAAAGAAGCCCGGATCGTCCGGATCGGCTGGCGGCCCTTCGGCATGCTCTTGATGACCGACACGTCCATATCACCGAACAGAACGAGTCCCAGTGTTCTCGGGATCGGGGTCGCCGACATGACAAGCGTATGGATGCCGTGATCGGCCCGTTCTTCCGTTACCGATCTCTGTTTGACACCGAAACGGTGCTGTTCGTCGGTGACCATGAGCGCGAGATCCGGAAAAGCATTCTTTTCCGAAAGTACTGCATGGGTTCCGACCAGCATCTTTATCTCCCCGCGCGAAAGCTTCTCGCGGATCTCGTTTTTCTTTTTGGCCGGGGTGCTTCCGAGCATCAGCTCGATGCCGATGTCCGAAGATCCCAGAAATTTCTTAAATGTCTCGTAGTGCTGGGCCGCAAGGACCGCTGTCGGCGCCATGAAGACCGACTGGTACCCCGCGATTGCACAGGCCACCATGCTTAAGAAAGCCACGACCGTCTTACCGGATCCGACGTCGCCCTGTACGAGGCGGTTCATCGGACGTGATCCGGAGATATCCTTCAAGATATCGTGCGTAACACGGCTCTGGTCCTCTGTGAGGACGAAAGGAAGCCCCTTTACGATCTCCTGGAACTTCTCCATATCCTCTTTATTGCCGCGGACCGGATAAGATGAGTGCAGATCCTTCTGCTCCTGCTTGTAGACCGACAGCGCGCCTCGAAGGAGGAAAAGCTCCTCGTAGATGAGATATTTTCTGGCGATCTCCACTTCCTCCATGCTCTCGGGTCGGTGGATCTTCTCATATGCATAGCGGATCGGACAGAGCTTCTCTTCTTTTCGAAAAAAGAGCGGCAGCACCTCAGAAAGAAGAGGCAGCGCACGGTCAAGGGCAACATTTACGATCGCGCGTATATGTCCCTGTTTCAGGCCTGACGTCAGCGGATACACAGGCAGGATCTGCGAGGTTTCTTCTTCGTCTTTCTGTCGCTGGTCGAAAACAGGATTAACTACCTGAAAAGAAAAACCGTCGCGCGTCACTTTTCCATGGAAAAAGTACTCTTCTCCGGCATGCATCTTCTCCGCAAGGTAAGGCTGGTTGAACCAAACGGCACGGATGCTGCAGGAGCCGTCGGAAAGGGTCGCGAAGATCGTCGTCTTCCCTTTGTGTCTGGATACTCTCGGTTCGTTGACGATGGTCGCAATAAACGACTGTTCCTTATCGTGCTCGAGTTTGAAAAGCGGAACACATTCCGACCAGTCTTCGTATCTTCTCGGGAAAAATGTCAGCAGGTCATAGACGCGGTAGATCCCGAGTTTTTCGAGCTGCTTGGCGCGTCGTTCTCCAACTTTCGGGAGAAACTGTACAGGGGTATCGAGATTTATCTCTGCCATATCCTTACACCTTCTTTGCGGACGGACAGTATTCCGAAAGCGTGCATTCCCCGCACTTTGGTGATCTCGCAGTGCAGACGGCACGACCATGGTCGACCATTCTGTGTCCGAACGGCGCCCACTCCTCCTTCGGGAGGATCTTCATGAGCTCCTTTTCGATCACAAGCGGATCTTTTCCGGAACTTAGACCCAGACGGCCGGACACGCGCATGCAGTGCGTATCGACGACCACGGCAGGTGTATCGAACATCTCGGAAACGATGAGATTGGCGACTTTTCTGCCGACGCCCGGAAAGCGCATCAGCTCGTCCTGCGTCCTCGGGACCTGCCCGGAAAAATCGTCACGCATCATTCTTGCGATCTCATAAAGATAGTGGGATTTGGCGCGGAAGAAACCGCAGGGCTTGATGATCTCTGCGATCTTCTCTTCCCCCGCTTTCAGGAAATCCATATAGTCCGGGTACTTTTTAAAAAGCACCTTCGTCACTTCATTGACGCGCACATCGGTACACTGGGCAGACAGCACGGCCCTCACCACAAGGTGGAATACGTTATCGTCTATATCGAGGGTACACTCCGTCTGCGGATACAGTTCATGCAGACGCTGGAGGATCAGCTCCACGCGATCTTTCTTTCTCATTTGCTCTCCTTGTTTCTATGGGTCTTGAGAGTATAGATGAATTTCGCGCCGCCGAGGTCATCACTGTTCTCTGCCCAGATCTTCTCACCATGCGCGGTAATGATCTCACGGCAGATATAAAGTCCCAGACCGAATCCGCTCTCAGTTCTCGACGGATCGACCTTATAGAAACTCTCGAATACACGGTCGAGTTTATCCTGCGGGATACCCGAGCCGGAATCCTCTACAGAGACATAGACCTTATCTTCCTGCGGGTCATAACTTGTGGAGATCCCGATGATACCGTCATCCGGAGTAAACTTCACGGCATTGGTCAAAAGATTATAGAACACACGATACAGAAGCTGGGACTCGCCAAATACCAGCATCTTCGATTCCGAGTTCTTCCCGAGGTCCACATTGACACTGATGTTCTTGCCGGAGATCAGGTTCTCCGCATTCTGCACGGTGTCGTGGATCATCTCGTTGATGTCGAATTCTTCCATCTTCGACTCATCGACCTGGCTTAAGGACGACGCTTCCGTCATGGAAGTGATGAGTTCCTGGATCCTGGCGACCTGGGTCTGGATGATGTCCATGTACTTCGGATAACTCTCCGGCGGGATCGTCCCGTCAGAGATCGCGCTTAAAAAGCCCTTGATGGACGTAAGCGGAGTTCTAAGATCATGCGCAATACTGGAGATGAAGACCTTTCTGTCGGCCTCCTGACGCTCCAGACGTTCGATCATGCTGTTGACGGTATTGACCATGTTCGTGATCTCATCCGTGAGCATGTATTTCAGCGTCGAATCCTTTCGAAGCTCAGGCACATCCACTCGAACGGACAGATCTCCCTTCGTGACGGAGGTCGCGGCATCCGACAGCGCACGCAGCGGGCGGATCAGGGATCTGGCCATCAGAGAGAAGAATAAAAGCGCCATCGAAAAAGACACCAGGATCGGAAGCAGAAGACCGTTGGACAGACGCCAGAAGACTTCCCTCTCCACGTTGATGGTGTTAAAAAGCACGATATTGAGATCTTCTTTCGAAGTGGCCACAGAAACAGATACGGATACACTTCGGGAATTGGCAAAGATACCGTTGGTGATGTCCGAAGTCATGGCCTCCCCTTTATGCAGGAAAAGCTCCAGTACCCTGTCACTGCTTAAGAAAACATAATTATCCGCTTTCAGGATATCGCCGCGGATAAAAGCCGGAACAGACGTCGAATACTCGATACGTCCGTCTGAACGGACGAACCATACCGAGCACTGCTCTGTTCTTGCAAACGAATTGATAAATGACTCGATCGCCGAATCAGAGACGGAAGGATCTGCTGCGAGAGAATCATAGGCCAGTGCCAGAGATTCCGCCTGCCGCTCGATCTTTTCTTTTCCATCGGAGATCAGCGAGATCGTGGTCTGACGATAGAACACCAGCGTCAGAACAAGGAACACGAGGATCGTACCGACCGCCAGTGAAAGCGTCGTACGGAACAGCACGGATTGAGATTTTTTATTCTTATCCTTCATATCTCACCCGAAATAGTATCACTTACTCCTTATCGCTCGTTTCGAATTTATAACCGACGCCCCAAACCGTCTTGATCTGCCAGTTGGTCTTTACATCAGGTCTTTCCAGTTTCTCACGGATACGCTTGACGTGCACATCGACCGTTCTTGACTCTCCGTAGAAATCATAGCCCCATACGTTCTCGAGGAGCTGCTCTCTCGTAAATACACGGTTCGGATGGGAAGCTAGGAAGAAAAGAAGTTCGAGTTCCTTCGGCGGAATGTCAATCTCTTTTCCTTCGACAGTGACCACATAACGGGCCATATCGACGGTGAATCCCTGATAGGAGATCACTTCACTGCTATCTTTCGATTCTTTTGTATCGGAAGAACCGGAATCGCGTCTTTCCGTTCGTCTTAAGACGGCCTTGACACGGGCCAGAAGTTCCTTCGGCTCGAACGGCTTCGGTACATAGTCATCAGCACCGAGTTCAAGACCTACGACCTTATCCAGGGTATCGGAGCGGGCCGTCAGCATGATGATCGGCACATCCGATGTCTTTCTGATCTCACGGCAGATGTCATATCCGTCCTTACCGGGAAGCATCAGGTCGAGTACGACCAGGTCCGGCTGTGCGGTCTGAAAAGTCTCTAAAGCACGATCTCCGGTAAGGCAGCTCGTTACTGCGAATCCATCCTTATCGAAATAGAGTCGAAGCACTTCAACAATATTCGGATCGTCGTCTACAACTAATACCTTCTTCATATTACTTCCTCACTTCACCCTTACTTCTTCAGCATATCCTGAAGTTCCTCCATGAAGGAATTCACATCCTTGAACTGCCGATACACCGAAGCAAATCGCACATAGGCGACTTCGTCGATCTCCTTCAGCTGCTGCATGACCATCTCGCCGATCTCATTGGTCGAGATCTCTCTCTTCGCCGAGTTCTGGATCTGGTTCTCCACGTAAGTTACGATGGATTCCACCTGATCGCTCGAGACCGGTCTTTTCTCACAGGCCTTCATGAGGCCTCCGAGCAGTTTTTCCTGACTGTACGCTTCACGTGTACCGTCCTTCTTCACCACGAGGAGAGGAAGGAGCTCGACCTTCTCATAGGTCGTAAAGCGAGACGAGCAGGATAAACATTCACGCCTGCGGCGGATGGCAGAACCATCCTCCGCAGGCCGCGAATCAATTACCTTATCTTCCATATGTCCACAAAAAGGGCACTTCATAAAACGTCACTCATCCAGATTATCGTTATCGGTCATGAACCAAGGAAGAAGTCTCTTCTTATCCTTAGCCGGAGCCGGAGCTTCAACTGTCTTCGGAGCGGATACAGGAGCCTGTGTTCTCGGAGCCGCCGAAGGAACTACGTTCGGCTGAGGTCTTCCGCCAGCCTGCATCGGCTGGGATACCGGAGCCTGCGGAGCCGGTGTCGGAGCATAGGCCGGCTGCGGACGGGAAACCGGAGCAACCGGTGCTACAGGAGCTACAGGAGTTACCGGAGCGGACTTGCTCGGAGAATAAACTTTGGCGTCATCGTTTCTAGATCCGCCGACCGGTTCCGGATCACCGAAGAGGAATTCCGGAACTTCCTTCGTTGCAGGAGCTGCCGGAGCAACCGGAGCCGGTGCGGAAGGCTTTTCAAAAGCGGAAGAACCGATAGGAGAAACCGGACGTGTTGTCGATGCGGAAGGAGTTGTGCTTCCGATGATCGTCGGGTTCTGCTTCGAGATGATGGAGGTTGCCGGGCGGAAAGCCGCGGAAGCATTCTCCGTATTATCGAAACCGGAAGCGATCACGGTGATCATGATCTCGTCTTCCAGAGTCGGGTCTGTAACTGCACCAACGATGATGTCTGCATCGCCGGCAACGGCATCACGAACAACAGAAGCAGCGACATCGATTTCGTGGAGCTTCATGTTGCGGGAACCGGTGAAGTTGATGATAACGCCTCTTGCGCCTTCGATCGTCGTATCGAGGAGCGGGCTGTTGATAGCCTGCTTAACGGCTGCGGCTGCTCTGCCCTCACCGGAAGCACGACCGATACCCATGTGGCAGATACCGGCATTCGTCATGATACGGCGAACGTCTGCCAGGTCGAGGTTGATGAGACCAGGGATCGCGACGAGGTCGGAGATACCGGCAACACCAAACTTCAGTACCTGATCGGCCATGTTGAAAGCATCATCGATCGATGTATCTTCATCAGTAATATCGAGGAGCTTATCATTTGCAACTACGATCAGGGAGTCTACATATTTCTCGATCTCGCGGATACCGCGCTCAGCGTTCATAGCACGACGCGGACCTTCGAAACGGAACGGACGGGTCACAACAGCGACTGTCAGGATGCCGAGTTCTCTTGCGATCTGGGCAACTACCGGAGCAGCACCTGTACCGGTACCGCCACCCATACCGGCGGTGATGAACAGCATATCTGTTCCGCGGATCGCCTGTGCGATCTCATCTTTACTTTCTTCAGCTGCTTTTTCGCCAACCGTCGGATCAGCACCGCATCCGAGACCTCTGGTGATCTTCTCACCGATCTGGATAGTGATCTGTGCCTTAGAACGGGCCAGTGCCTGATGATCCGTGTTGATCGAGATAAAATCGATGCCCTGTACAGAACTTTCGATCATGCGGTCGACCGCATTACATCCGCCGCCACCAACACCGATTACTTTGATCGCTGCAAATGGTTCGTCGTCCATAGAATATCCGAGCTTAAAATCTGACATAGTCAACTATCCTCCGTCTCGCCTAATTATATACTTATTCATTATGAGCTTCTTAGCTATCTTTTACAATTCTACACTAAATGTTGGGGTCAAGCAATAGAGGTCAAATGCCGACAGAAAAAGCGTTACAGTATGATTACCATAGTCTTTCCGCAAGGTTAGACGGATGTTTCCAAACCCAAAATATAGTAGTACGTCAACGAAGGATATATTCTCTTCCGGTCATGTCCAGAACAGACCCTTCTTTGTCCTCAAAATAGCCAGTCGTGATGGCATACCGAAGCCAGGCCATCTGGTCGGAAATGGTGTTTAAGGTACCGATCTTTACTGTAATAGTATGAGTGACACCCGGGATCTCAAGATCGATGAATGTAGTCATGTTTTCGCAATACCGCACGCAGATCACATGCGTCAGGAAATCGAAGCTGTCTTCAGACTCGGCGGCATCGGCGTCTGCGCCCAGGATCGCTCCCAGGATAGTGATGCAGATGTCATAGCCTTCAGATGACGTAAGATCAAGCTTTTTGCCGATCTGTGCAGATCTTATGGGCAGGCCGCGGATCTCCGGGATCCCCGACGGGACTTCTCCGTTTAAGATCTCCAGGACCACGGAATCCTCGGCAATTACGGCATATCCGTCAGGAATTGCGACGTAAGCTACTTTTCTTCGTTCTGTAATCTCAATGTAAACTTCTCCCGGGTATTTCGGGTAAACATTCGCATCCGCGATATAAGGATCGGATGAAATGATGCGGTCCCTGACCTTTCCGTAGTTCAGTTTCAGATAATCGGAAAGCGATCCGCCCACATGGGCATAAAGATGTTCCCCCGTGCGGATATCCGCCATCTGGAGTATCTGATCTGTCGAGAAACGCCTGTTGCCGCTGATATGGATGCTCTGGATACGGAAACTGCCGTGAAGGAAAAAGATGATGCCGAGGATACAGATCAGAAGGAGCAGGACGATGCTGATCCAGGCCTTTACGGATAGGCTCTGGATCTTTTCGGAAAAGATCAGAAGTGGCGACTTTCCGCCCTCCTCCCGGACCTTCTCTTCCTCAAGGTCTTCAAGATCCTCGAGGTCCTCCCTTTCATCGATCTCTTCGGCGATCGGTTTTTTCTCTTCTTTATCGGACAAGTGCTTTTACCTCATCGCAGATACGGGACGCGGCGTCGTATATCGCCAGTTTCCGGCTGTTTTCCCGCATGGTCTTCATTCTCTCCGGATCGGAAAGAAGTTCCGTGACGATGCCCGGCAGCTTCTCCACGGCCTGGTCGTCCGGGAGGAGTATTCCCGCATGGGCATCTTCAAATGTCTTCGCGTTATAGGTCTGGTGATCCTGCGCCGCATACGGATACGGGATCAGGACAGACGGTGCACCGACAGCCTGCACTTCCGCACAGGTGATGGCGCCGGCTCTTCCGACGAAAAGGTCGCAGGCCGAAAGATAAACTTCCGGGTCCTTGATGTACTCGAACACCTCGATGGACTTCGGCCAGTCCTTCGCCTGCTCCATCACTTCCTTATAGCGCTGTTTTCCGACGCTCAAGATGATCTTCACGTTCGTATCCGTTATGGCCTTCGCAAGTTCGACGATCGCGTCGTTTACCGTCCTCGCGCCGAGGCTTCCGCCCATGGCGAGGATCAGGGTATCTTTATCGGAAAGGCCGAGTTTTTCACGGCAGGCACTTCTTTCCACTTCGGAAAAGACCCGTCGTATGGGGTTTCCGGTAAAGACGATCTTCGCCTTCTTATGAAAATAATGCTCGATCCCCGGAAAACTCGTGCACACGGTCCCCGCATAACGGGACATCATGCGGTTGGATCTTCCCGGGAACGCGTTCTGCTCATGAAGAAGGATCGGTACTTTTTCCTTATGAGCGGCAGCGATCAGAGGGCTGCAGACGAATCCGCCCGTGCCGATAACGACGTCCGGCTTCTGCTCGCGGATGAGCTTTCGGCACATTTTTCTGCCCGCGAGGAATTCTTTTACCGCTTTAAACGTCTTTTTCGAGATCTTCATCGGAAGCTGGGAAGCGCGGATCACCTCAAAAGGATAGCCCATGGAAGGAATGATCTGCGACTCTAAGCCCTTTTCTGTACCGCAGAAAAGGATGCCGGTCTCGTTATCCTGCTTTTTCAGTTCATCGGCGATGGCTACAGCCGGATGGATATGTCCGCTCGTGCCGCCGCCGGCGAGAAATACTTTCATAATTACACCACCAGTTTTATCGTTTTTCTCTTTCGGCCGGTCTTACTTACCGAAAGGATCATTCCTACTGAGATCATAAAGAAGAAATTGGCCGTTCCGCCGAAACTGAAGAACGGAAGCGTGATTCCGGTCGGAGGGATCGCGCCGATGGCAACGCCGATATTGAGGAATGCCTGCAGCGTCAGAAGCGTCGTATACCCTGCCGTAAGCACTCGCGTGAAAAGACTGTCGGCCTGCCACGAGACGATAAATCCCGCTATGGCGAAAAGCCAGAAAAGCAGCATGACCACCAGTCCGCCGACGAACCCCAGTTCCTCGCAGATGATGGAATATACATAGTCGTTATGCGCCTCCGGAAGATACATGTACTTCTGGCGGCTGTTTCCAAAGCCGACACCGGTCATGCCGCCGGAACCGATAGCAATGATGGACTGCTCACTCTGGTAGGTCTCATCATCATCCGCCTTCTTCTCTTCTTCCTCTTCGGCATTCATGGTCGCGAAGATATTCAGTCGCGTAACCACGTGTGCGAAGTTCTGCTCGAGTTTCTTCTTTTCCTTCAGAGGCATCGAAAGATACACGATACCGCCGGCCAAAATAGAGATCACGAGAAGGATCGCACCGCCGCGGATCCAGGAACTTATGGAAATACCGCAGCACAGGAAGCAGACAAGCGAGATCGCGCTTAAGATCAAGAAGCACGACATGTGGGGCTGCAGGACAACGATCAGCAGGCAGAACAGTACGAGAGCACCCGGAAGCGTGATATCCAGGATCGCATCAAGGATCGCCTGGGAGCTTTGCTTATTCACTTTTAGGCGGCCTTTTTTTCTCATTCGCTGGATGAAAGAACGGTATCCGGCGATGAAGAATACGATCGCCACCTTGATGAACTCCGACGGCTGGAATGAAAAGCCGCCGATCAGGATCCATCTTCTGGAACCGTTGATGACCGAGCCCATGATCCTCGTAAGTACGGCCATTGCGACCGCCAAGATATACATGGCTACGAAAAACGGCCATTTATCGAATTTCTTGATCGGAACGAAAGTGATCACGGCCGCCGCGATGAATCCGAGGATCAGAAACCGTCCCTGACGGATAACGTAATAAAGCGAATTACCCTGCGACGTATAGGCTTTCGGCATACTGGCCGAAAAGAGCATGACCGTACCAAACGCCATCATAAAGATCACGATGATGACGATAAACAGGTTTACGCGAAGCGGCGCATATACGTCGAGCGACTGGATTTTTCCGTCTTCCCGGTAAGCAATGTTCTCCGAGACAAGATGTTTCATCTTCCGTTTCATGATTCAATTCCTCTTCGAACTATTGAACCATATGTGTCGAGAATTGTATACATCTCGAATGCGTGGGAAGCCTTGAGAAGGACGTAATCACCGTCCTTTACGAGGTTTAGAAGTTTTTCGGTCATCTGATCCTTATCGGAGAATCGATAAACCGGAAGATCTGAAGAGATGGACCGTACGCCCGCTTCCACATCCTCCTGGAAATCTCCCATGACGAGGATACCGTCAAGGCCGATATTGGCGGCTTCTTTTCCGATCTCAAAATGCTTCTGCTTCGAAACATCCCCGAGCTCGAGCATATCCGAGATACATGCGTAGGCTTTCGTTTCACCGGCCAGACGTCTTACCGAGGCAAAAGCCCCTGTCATGGACTCCGGACCTGCGTTATAGGCATCGTCCAGGAAATACACGCCTTCGATATTCACAAGTCTTTCTCTGTGGCCGACCTGAACAAAAGCGGAAACGCCTTCTTCGAGGCGGTCCGGAGCGATACCGAAATACAGGCCGCACAGCACACCCACCAGTGCATTTCCGATATGGTGTATGCCGACCGTCTTGATTTTCAGTTCCAGATCAGTAAGTGACGAAAAACCGGCTTTGGCATTACAGCAGATCCGCTCCCCTTCGATGAAGATCGGACCGGAGACCGCCACGCCATCGTATTCCACTTCGGAAGGAAGCGGTTCCTGTGTCGTATAGGCGATCTTCACATCGCTACGGATCATGCCGCTTCTGACAGCTTCCCTGAGCATCTCATCCTTATACGGGATGATCAGAAGTCCGTTTTCCCTCAATCCCTCGAGGATCTCGAGCTTGGCATTCCGGATCTCTTCTCTGGAGCCCAGTCTCTCGATATGGGCGACACCGATATTCGTGATCACAGCCACATCCGGATGGGCGATATGTGTAAGCTCCGAGATCTCACCCCGGAGGCGCATGCCCATCTCGAGTACGATCACATCCGTATCCTCCGGAGCATTTAAGATCGTCAGCGAAAGGCCGATCTCGTTGTTGTTATTATTCTTCGTCGCATAGACCTTGCAGCCGCGGGAAAGCGCGCTGGCAGTCATCTCACGTGTAGAGGTCTTTCCATAGCTTCCCGTGATGCCAATGACCTTGAAATTCATGCGGAGCCTGTACCACTCCGCGATCTTTTCAAGAGCGATCTTCGTATCGGAAACGAGTACGACCGGGATATCCTTCGGCGCATGTTCCATGGTAGAAAGCACAAGTGCGCGCGCACCGTCCTTCTGTGCCGCCACGGCATACTTATTCCCGTCGAAATTCTCACCGATCAGCGCCAGGAAGAGATTTCCCTCCTCGATCGTCCTCGTGTCGGTGGAGATCCCGTCGATCATGAATGTTTCCGGCGTCAGACCTTCATTTCCGGAAGGAAACTGCAAAAGCTCGCCGCCGGTGACATCGAGTATTTCTTTTAAAGTAAACTTCGCCATTGATGTTTAGACTCCTCTTTCTTTTTCCAGCGCCCGAAGGACCTCGGAAGCAACCACGGAATCGATGAATTCCACGACCGAATCCTTGATGGTCATGGTAGTCTCGTGGCCTTTTCCGGCGATGACGACGATGTCGTCAGGATGCGCCATATCCACCGCATGAGCGATAGCCTTTTTCCGGTCTTCGATGATCTCATACGGAGCACCCGGAACTCTTTCTATGCCTTCGACGATCATGCCGGCAATGCGGCTGAACTCTTCACTTCGGGAGTTATCTGTCGTTACGACCGTAAAATCACTATATCTGCCGGACACTTCGCCCATGGTATACCTTCTGTCATGCGGGCGGTCACCGCCACAGCCGAACACCGTGATGATCCGTCCCTTGCAGGAAGGTCGGATCGCCTGAAGGAGCACCTTTAAGCTGTCACCATTATGGGCATAGTCGACAAAGACCTTAAGATCCAGCTTATTATCGATCTTCTCCATTCTTCCCGGGACTTTTACGAAGAGCATGCCGTTTTCGATCTGCTCTTTCGAAACACCGGCCAGATGGGCGCAGGCTGCGGCACAAAGGGCATTGTCCACGTTAAAATCGCAAAGGAGCGGGACAAAGAATTCTGTCTCGTAGTCGGGACACACGAACAGGAATCGCATGCCCGGGACACCATCTTTCGTCGCCGGGGACAGTTCTTTTACATAGAAATCCGCTTCACCGCTCACACTGTAGGTGTAGCACTTCTCGGTATGGGATCCCGCATAAGCGGCAACCTCATCGAAGCGGCGCGTATTCTTATTTACAAGTGCGATCCGGCAGTGGTCAAAGAGGCGGAGCTTACTTACGAAATAATCCTCTTCCGTCTCATGCTCCCCGTCGGAGATATGGTCATTCAAAAAGTTCGTGAAAACGCCGATCTCGAAATTCACGCCGTGGGTCCTGCTGAACTTTAACCCCAGCGAAGAGACCTCCATCACGCAGCTCTTCACGCCTTCTTCTTTCATCTCGGAAAGAAGTTGCTGGAATTCCCAGGCTTCCGGTGTGGTGTGCTTCGATTTGAAGGCTTTTCCGCAGATCTTGTTCTCGACGGTTCCGATCAGGCCGCAGGATCTGCCGGCGCGGTTTAATATCTCGTGAATGATATAGGTCGAAGTGGTCTTGCCCTTCGTTCCTGTAAGTCCGATGATCTGCATGTCTTTTGAAGGATGCGAAAAATACGTGCAGGCCATGTCAGCGTAAGCTTTTCTCGTATCAGGAACCGAGACGACCGCAGAACCGAGCTCCTCGATGGCCTTAAGTTCTGAAGCAAGGCCGTCCTTTTTTCTTTCGTCGATCAGGATCAGGGGGGATCCGTTCTCCGCGGCCTTGACGATATACTTATGGCCGTCGTCCTTCTGGCCGATCATGGCAATGAAGGCCATTTCGTTCCCCGCTTTCCGGGAATCGAGCGCCGCCCCGGAGATCTCCTTGTCGAGAGATCCGAAGATCAGTTCATATTTGATTTCAGAAAGAATATCCTTCGCTTTCATATGTACTTCCCCTTACTCCATCTTCAAGTGAATACTCGTGCCGAAAGGAACTTCCTTCGGCGGCGGAGGCGTTGTCTCCGCTGTGGATTCACCCTCGCTTCCTTCACTACCCTCAGCAGAAGTCTCCGTGGATCCTTCTTCAGAAGAAGTCGTTTCCGCCGGTTCTTCATTCGGCTCCTCGGTAGGCTCCGGAAGATCCTCATCATCCGGCGGTGGAGTCGGATCCGGTGTCGGATCGGCATCCACGCCCGCCGAGCGCGGCGGATCCTGCGAAACGACAGTGCCCTTGATATTTCCTTCCACATCGATATTGAGGCCGTACTGCTTCGCCATACGCCTGCATTCAATAATATTCATACCTGCAAAGTTCGGGATCATGGTCGTCGGCATGTCTTCTTTAGAAACTGTGCCCGGATAAAGCACGATGATCGTGTTCTTATAGACCGTTTCTTTTTCACCGTAATACATCGTACCGACGATATCATCAAAGGCCATCGTACCCGAGCCGTCCAATACCTGGAATCCTTCTTCCTCGAGGAGCATTTTCGCCTTGAGGTAGCTCATTCCGGTAACATCCGGCACGTGATATTCGATGACCATACGGTCGTATTCATCCGAAGAAAGCTTTCTGTCAACGCCCAGATATTCGAGGGTCTCTTCCACGACGCGGGCTGCGACCTTAGCCGCAACTGAAGATCCGACGTCCTTATCTTCCGGCTTGTTGATAACGACGAGCACCACGACCTCCGGATCGTAGGACGGTGCGTAACAACCGAAGGAGATAACGTGCATACCGGCTTCTTCACCGACTTCGATGGTGGATGTGGAAGTCTTACCGGCAACATAGTAACCCGGCACATAACCTGCCGCACCGGTACCTACCTTAACTACGTCCTCCAGCAGCGATCTTACTCTGGCCGAGGTGTTTTCCGAGAAAAGGGTACGGACTCTTTCCGGTTCATATTCCTTGATGATATTTCCTTGATTATCTACCACACGTGAGGCGATATGCGGACGCATGAGCGTACCGCCGTTAACAAGAGCCGAATAAACGGTAACGAGCTGGAGTGGCGTAACAGTTGAAGACTCACCGAAAGAAAGGGTCGCAAGGTCGACATTCGTCGGCTTAGCGTGGAAGATGCCTTTTCCTTCCGCAGGAAGATCGACGCCGGTAACATCGTAAAAACCGCAATTGTGGATATAGTCATAATACTTCTCGATGCCGACACGCTGCGCCAACTGCACGAAGATCGGGTTACAGGAACGCTCGAAAGCTTCCCGGAGCGTCTCATCGCCGTGGTTTCCATCCGTCTTTTCACGCCAGCAGGAAATGGTATCGACTGTGGTGATCTTGATCGGAGCATCGCTTAAGACCTCATCTTCCCATGTAAGGCCTTCTTCGAGTGCGATCGCCGTCGTTACTGCCTTCATGGTAGAACCCGGCTCGTAGGTATCAGAGATGCAGCGGTTCGTCCAGGCATTTCGGATCAGCTGTTCGACCTTCTGCTCATCCGTCATAGCTTCCCATGCCTCCTGTGTAACGCCATAGGGCTTTTCACGCGGAGTATTTAAATCGAAGTCCGGCATGGAGACCATAGCCAGGATATCTGCGGAATACGGATCCATAACGATACAGGTAACACCTTCACGCGGCTTATACTCGTTATAGGCATCACGGCAGGCATTTTCCGCGATACGCTGAATGTTCATATCCAGAGTAAGCTGAACATTATAGCCGTCCTGCGCCTGAATACTGGTCGGTGCGGAATACGGAAGAGCACTCTGGTTATAGTTATCGACCTCTGCGTAGGTATATCCTTCCGTACCCGTCAGGTAACTGTTGTAATAGGCCTCGATCCCGTACTGACCGATGAGGGAGTTACCGCTCTGGTCGGCAAATCCGATGACCTGGGCCGCCAGATTGCTGTAGTTGTAGTATCTTTTCGGAACGGAGTCGATCTTGATGCCGCCGATCCCGTTCTCACTGAGATAGGAATTGAGCGCATTCCTCTGCTCGTAGGTAACGCCTTTCATGACCTGAATATAAGTCTTATCCGTCTGTCCGAGCCAGTCGATCATCTTCTGCGGATCTACACCGATCAGGATCGAGAAATTCTCGGCGATCTGCTGGACAGTCTGCGGATCTTTTCGACCCTCCTGGGATTTCAGGACATCGGACGGCGTCATGCCGATTGTGTATTCATATGTGGTACTGGCGAGGATATTGCCGTTTCGATCAAGGATATCGCCTCGTTCCGGCACTTCCTTGATACGCTGCCAGTGCATCTGGGACGCTTTATGGGAGTATTCTTCGTAATGATCATGCTGGATCCCGAACTGGACGTGGATCAGGTATCCCATGAAAGCAGAAAGCCCTAGAAAGACCATGACCAGAACGATCCTTCCGCCGATGCGGAAACGGGCCGTTCCGGTCTCATCTTTTACTTCGATATTCTGTCGTTTCTCCTCAGAAGACATTCCTGGTCCCCGCTTCTTTCCCGTCCGAGGATCATGGCTCCTCTTCCGAATAGTATTTCGCCAGGTTGCGTTTGGCTTCCGTAACGATATCCTCCGTTAATCCAACGGAATTATAGGAACGACTCGTAGTCATTGAATCCTTCTTCGGCATCACCACATTGACGATCTGCCTATCATTCGGTTCCACCATGCCGAGACGCAGGCTGGCTGCTTTTCTCACCGATTCGAGGTCGGCATTGACGAAAAGTGTCTCTCGCAACTGGCTGGTCTCCTGGCGCATCTTATCGATCTGGCGTTCTTTTTTATTGTTCGCAAAATTCATCGATGCGATCTGTGCTTCATTATACACCAGAAGTCCAAACAACGCGGTGACAAACGCCACGGCTAAAGCGAACAAAATAAAGTCGCGAAAACGCTTCAGCGTCATGGAAAATGTCTTTTTGCGATAATTGTCGTATGCAGCAGCCATCGCACGCTTATTCTGCATGCGGATGCGCTTTTTCTTCTCTTCTTTTTGAAGCGTCAGGACTGCCCCCGCTTCTTCAAGTGCACTCATATAACGCTCCGCTTCACCGTCGTCAAAAGCCATGAGATTGAGGCCAACAGCAAAATCTGTCCCTGTACGTTCATACAGAGCTTCCATGGATTGTCTTCTTGATGTCCTTACTGCCTGGGCCATACCTCATCATTCCTTTCAAATACTCTCAGCTTCGCGCATCCCGAGCGTTTATTCTCCACAGCTTCTTTTTTAGACGCTACGATGGGCTTGCTATGGACGCATCGTCCCAACGGGCGTTTCCCGCATACACAGACCGGGAATTCTCTCGGGCAGGTGCACGGATTTTCAAGTTTACGGAAAGCTTCCTTGACCAGTCTGTCTTCCAGAGAATGGAAGGAGATCACCGCAAACCGACCATTGGCATTCAGCATGGAGGGCACGACTTCCAGAAGTTCGGATACGGAATCAAGTTCATGATTGACTTCGATCCTGATCGCCTGGAAGCACCGTCTTGCCGGATGCTGGTCTTCTTTTCTGGCGGCACGGGGCATCGCACTTCTAATGATCTCCGCAAGGTCAGTCGTGGAACGGATCGGCGCTTCGGCTCTTCTTTTCACGATGACGGATGCGATGCGGCCTGCATATCTTTCCTCGCCGTATTCACGGAAGATCCTGGTAAGATCTCCTTCCGAATACTCATTGACCACCACTTCAGCCGAAAGCTCCTGCTTTTGGTTCATTCTCATGTCGAGAGGACCTTCCTGCATATAGGAAAAACCTCTGTCCACAGTGTCGATCTGATGCGAGGATACGCCAAGATCTGCGAGCACCCCGTCTACCTTTTCAATGTTCAACTCTTTGAGCACTTCCCCGAACTTCGAAAAGTCGGTCTTTACGAGTACCCATTTATCTTTCGCTCCCAGCGCCTCTCTTCTCTTCTCACAGGCCGCCAGAGCTTCATCGTCTTTATCCAGTGAGATCAGTTTTCCGTGATCTCCGAGTCTTTCTACGATCCCGGCGCTATGTCCGCCGCCACCGGCTGTACAGTCCACATAGATCCCGTCCGGCTTGATGGCCAGACCCTCCATACATTCCTCAAAAAGGACCGGAATGTGATGGAAATTACAATCCTGTGATCTCGTATCCATCCAGATCTATACTCTCCTGTTCAGCTTCTTCGTTCTGTGCATCGTAGTATCTCTTCGTGCAGATCTCGAGCATATCGCTTTCGATCTGGTAAATGCAGATCTCGTCGGAAGGAACGGCATCGATCCTGTTCCAGAGCTCGGAGCTTACCGAGATACGTCCCTGGGAATCGAGTTCGCATTCCAGCGCCTCACCGATGATCTGACGTCTTGCGTGACGGATCTTCGGGTTGGTCATCGGGATCTTACTGAACTGCTCCACGATGTCCTGAAAGTGCTGTTCGCCATAGATACTGAGATAGCCTTTGTCCTGGTTCAATGTCACAAACATGGGCGAACCGATCTGATCCCGGAGTTTTGCCGGAATGAAGATTCTTCCCTTCGCATCCATTTTGTTGATGAAACGAGCCATGCTTCTCCTTCTCTACTTGCTTGAAATCCACCACCATTCAACACCGGTACTGAACTTCTGCACCACTTTTCACCACTTTCTGATGCTATTTTATTCAAATTGCGTTTACATTTCAATAGTGTTTCAGGAAGAAAACCTAGAGAATAGCGAATTTTCGGGTCTAAAGCCGAACAAACGCTCGTTTTTGTTCTTTTTTCGCAAAAATCAGATCGTTCATGCTTCTCAGACGGTAGATTCGGCTCTTTGCGGTGAACGCCGATTCATGGGAAATCTAAGAGCACAAGAAAACCCATGCCACTTCTCACAGCCGCTTTCATGGGAACAAAAGAAAGGGAAAGAATCCCCATGCCCTTCTCTCTGACGGGTTTCATGGGATTAGTGAGAAAACTGCAATTCCCATGACCAGATATGTCTATTTCGTCATGGGTAAACTAAGGACCAAAGAAAACCCATGACCAAGAGGGCATGGGAAATTCCAAATACTTCTATTCCCCATGAAAAAACCTTCAAAATCAGGCATGGGAAATTCCAAATGCTTCTAATTCCCATGAAAAGGTCTTCCAACTCAGGCATGGGAAAACACCATACATCCAAATCCCCCTCCTCCTCACTCGAAAGCAAGCAAAAAAAGCACTTTCCCAAGATTATCGGGTCTAGCCCAAAACGGCACGGGAAAGTGCTTAAAGTATTATTCAAAACAGAAAGGAAACTAGGCCGAGGATGCCCGCCTGTCCATCGAGATATTCAATATAAATCCCAAAGAGATGAAGTTTACCATCATTGCCGTACCACCATAGCTAACGAAAGGAAGCGGGATTCCGGTGATCGGCAGCAGTCCGACGCACATGCCCATATTCTCGATAAAATGGAATGCGTAAGAACCGGTGAGGCCGACAACGATATATGAATAGGCCTTTCGAGAAGACTTCGACGCGACATAGAGGCAGCGCACCAGAAAGAAGAATGCCAGCAGCAGGATGGCTGTTGTTCCGATAAAGCCCATTCTCTCGGATACCGCGGAATAGATAAAGTCAGACTCCTTAACCGGAACTTTTACGAGGATGCCCGTGTGGTTTCCCGTAAGGCCGCCGGAAGCGATCGCCTGTTTTGACTGCACGAGGTTCCACTCGGACACCGGGTCGGAACCTTCGAAGATCAGAGACAGGATACGCTTCTTCTGATAAGGTTTCAGATAGAAGTTCCATACGATCGGGATAACGCCAACGACAGCTCCCGAGATCGCCAGAAGGAAGTATCTGTACTTCATGTTCCAGATAAAGAGCATGCAGACCAGGGAGAAAAAGATAACCATCGCCGTACCGAAGTCAGGCTGTTTCAGGATCAGCAGCATCGGCACACCGTAGATGATACCGAGATACACCCATCCGCGGAGAAGCGTGATGGTCTTGGTTCCCATATCCTCGAGAACATATGAGGTAACGATGACCAGTCCGATCTTTGTGAGCTCGGATGGCTGGAACGTACCCAGGATCGGGAGCTTCATCCAAGAGTCGGCACCCCAGGTGCTCTCGAGCGTAAAGCCGTCGATCAGGACATATATCAGAAGCAGGATGGATACACCGTAGAATATCCATCCGATCAGTTTCATGAACTGGGTGTCGAGAAGACAGATAACGAAAGCGATCGTGACACCGATAATGGCGGCGAGCGCCTGCTTATAGAAGATGCCCGGGTATCCTTCGAAACCCTGGGAAAGCACGAGATTTAACACATAAAGTCCGATCGTCGTAATGGACAGGATCGGTATGATCAGCCAGAAATCGACGGTGCGAAGCGAATTATTCTTAAGAAATTCGATACCGGACTTGCCTTGATTCATCTGTGCCTCTTACTCCTTCGAGGAATCTTCAGAATCACTTTCACCCTCATCAGATTCGGAATCCCCCTCCTGGGAATCCTCCTCGTCTTCCTCCTCGTCAGACTCTTCCTCTTCATCTTCGATCGTAAAGGAAGATTTGGACAGTCTTTCTACGCGGTCCTCCACATCTTCGTCCTCTTCATAAGCACGAAGCTTCTCTTCTTTTCTTCTCTGGGCATCACGGAGCATCTGCTCATCCGCCTTGATGAACTTCTCCGGGATCGGCTTCTTTTCCCAGTCGAAGATACGGCCGAGGGAAAGAAGGATCAGGCCTAAAACGATAAGGATCAGAGAAAGGACCTGGGAGATGCGAAGATCGGTTCCCGAAATGTACAGGGAGTCTGTACGCAGTCCTTCGATAAAGAAACGGACGATTCCGTAGAAAATGCAGTAGCAGGCTGTGACCGTCCATGGACGCTTGCTCTTCTTTCTCACCGCAAGAAGGACGAAGAAAAGCGCGAATGTGCAGACAGATTCGTAGAAGAATGTCGGGTGTACTGCCTTACTGGAATCCAGATTCGGACAATGTACACTGAGATAACGGGAGATCTGTGTGCTCTTCATGCCCCACGGAAGATCTGTGGTCGTGCCGAAAGCTTCCTGGTTGAAGAAGTTGCCCCAGCGGCCGATCGCCTGACCGAGCGGGATATATACCATAGCGAAATCCCATACTGCATATACCGGAACTTTGCGGATCTTACCCATAAGGAACACCGCCAGGACTGCGCCGAGAACACCGCCGTAGATGGCAAGTCCGCCGCCTCGTACGTTAAAGACCTCACCGAGGGTCGCCTTGATATCGCCCTTCACATAGTAAGAGCTCCACTCACATGCTACGTAGTAAAGTCTTGCGCCTACAAATGCCAACGGGATCGCAAGCAGACAGAAGTCAGTAAGAAGGTCCGGTGTAAGGCCGTGCTTCCTGCACTGTTTCATGGCCAGGGCCAGGCAAAGTGCAACAGCGAATGCAATCAGGACGCCGTACCAGTAGAGCTTTAACCCACCGATCTCCAGCGCCACATTACTGATATGAAATTTCCAGCCTAAGCCGGGGAATGTTACATAGTCTTTTTCAAGTGCAAATAGGTAATGCATCTTAAACCCTCATTTCTCTTGTTTCTTGTCCACGCACTATAATATCACACATATCCCTCAAACCGAACAGGTATTTGACGGCTTTTGTGGTATTTTCTGGTTTCGATCTGGTCCCTTCGCATCTGTGATTGCAGTTCATCTATGGACGAGAACTGTTTTTCCGGACGGATGAAGGATAGAAGCAGCACTGTTCCATGTGTGCCGTAAAGCTGCATATGCTGATCGAAAAGCATCGTTTCCGTCAGCGGCAGTGTATCGTCCTTGTTGACTGTCGGACGCAGCCCGATGTTCGTAATAGACGGATAGAGTTTTCCATCGTGGATATATGCGGATGCATATACTCCGAATTTCGGGATCATCTTCTGCGACGGGATACGGATGTTGGCCGTCGGGAACCCGAGTTTTCTTCCGAGCTGCTGGCCTTTTTCGACCATGCCGGAAAAAGCGACCGGATGCCCAAGAAGCGTCTCGGCCTTATCTACGTCACCGCTTGCGATCAGTTCTCTTACCCAGCTTGAGGAGATCCTCCGGTCTTCGTAGTTGATAGGATCGACAGCGATCACAGTGATGCCGTTCTTATCGCCCCAGTTTTGAAGCGTCTTGACGTCTCCCGTACGGTCTTTGCCGAAACGGTAGTCTCTTCCGACTACGACGACTCTTGTATTCATCCAGTCTTTCAGGCAGACTTCCATAAACTTCTCCGGACTCATGTCCTTGACTTTCTCGTTAAACGGAAGCGCGAAAAGATCGTCGATCCCCATATGGGAGACCAGATGACAGCGTTCCGGATATGTCGTGATCAGATTGTTCTGGGATTTTGATGCCGGCGGATTCTCAAAAGTCTGCACCGCGGCGCGGATGTTATATTCTTTGGCCGCCTCGAGCATGGTATGGAAGATCTTCTGATGACCGAGATGCACACCGTCAAAATACCCGAGCGCCACGGCTCTTTGGGCGGTGACTTCGGTCGCGCTGAAAGGATTGGAGATCAGTTTTCCCTCTTTATTGATGATACAGTTCCAGACGATCATGCTTACGCGAATACCCTTTCTTCCCGGATCAGGAGGCTTCCTTCCTCTTCTTCGGAATAGATCACGGCCACCGGCTTTCCATCGTATACCGCGAGGATCCTGTCAGAAGGCCCCGCTTCTATGGTTTCCATTCTATCTTTAAAAGCAGAGAAATCAAGTTTTTTCCCGTTTCGAAGATCGGCGGCTTCCTTTTCCGAGACCTCGATCCGCAGTAGTCCTCCCATGGCACATATCTCTTCTTTGAGAAAAGATCCGTCCCCGGAACTGTATTTTTCCTCAAGTTCTTCCAGCGTTACGGCCTCTTCGATGGAAAAATGTCCGCAGGAAATTCTTCTCAATTCTTTACAGTATGCTCCGAATCCGAGTTTTTCCCCGATATCCTCACAGAGCGACCGGATATAGGTACCCTTGCTGCAATGCACGGTCATATCGATGAAAAACGTCTCTTCCTCTTCGTAGATCCTGTGGATCGTAATATCGTAGATCGTGACGTGACGCTCCGGGATCTCGACCGTTTCGCCTTTTCTTGCGTAGTCATAAGCCGGTCTTCCCTTGATCTTGATCGCCGAATACATCGACGGGACCTGCGTGATATCGCCGATCATGGAGGAGACACTTTCCCTGATCTTTTTAAAGTCTTCTTTACGAAGTGCTTCCGCTTCTTCCCGATCCGGCTTTCTTCCGCCGACCGCTTCTCCGTCCCGGTCTCCAGTCGAGGTGATCGTCCCGAGTTCCATCAGGGCGCGGTAAGTCTTGTCGTCCTTTTCCATATAACGAAGGACACGCGTCCCTTTTCCGACCGCTACGGTAAGAAGCCCGGTAGCAAAGGGATCGAGGGTCCCGGCGTGTCCTGCCTTTTTCGTGTGCAGTATTTTCCGGATACGTGAAACGACCGAAAACGACGTCATGCCTTCGGGTTTATCTACGAGGATAATGCCGCTTAATGATCCTTCGGCGTTCATGCTTTCTCCATATAAACGACCGCCTCTTTGACGATCCTGTCGACAAAGGAATCGATATCTATGTTTTTTCCGCTGAAACCGGCCGCGCGGTGATGTCCGCCGCCGCCCATGGTCTGTGCGAATTCTGCAGCATCAAAGCCGACTTTGGTCCGGCAGTTGACGCGGAGTTCTCCATCTTCGTTTTCACGTACAACGAATGCCGCGAGCACAGTATCAATGTCTCTAAGGACATTGACGATGCCGTCCGCAGCTCCTTCCGGCGCATTCGTGGAATCCATCATCTCCCGGGTGATCTTCGTAATAGCGATCTTTCCGTCGGCAAAAAGCTGCATGCCCGCCATGGCCATGCCATGAAGACGCACTTTGCCTTCGCAGGTCTCATCGAAAAGATGGTACGCGTTATCGGTAACGTTCGCACCTCTTTCCATCAGGTCCGCCGCGATGCGGAAAGAACTGGCTCTGGTGTTTTCATAGGAAAATCTTCCCGAGTCGGACTGAATGCCTACCATAAGGCAGTCCGCCACGAAACGGTCGATCAGGACCTGCCCGCAGATCTTCTCCCAGGACTCCAGGATCACATACATCAGCTCCGCGCAGGAAGCGGACTTCCCGTCGACGTAAGCATATTCTCTTGTATTGGTTGCGGAAACATGGTGGTCGACGACCACGACTTTTTCCGCATTCTCGAAAAGATCCTCCGCCGCGCCCATACGGTGTCCTTCCGAACAGTCCACGGCAAAAGCCAGACCCTGACGGGCCCTGATCTCTTCTTTAGCTTCTTCCGTAACGATCGTGACCAGATCATCGGGAATATTCATAAACTGAAGTCTCGGCGGGATAGCAACTTCCAGGATGACCTTCGCCTGATAGCCCATCTTTACCAAAGATGCCGCCAGCGCAGAAGCCGTGCCCAGGCAGTCGCCATCGACACGGGCATGCGGGAATATCTGGATCTCTTTTTCCTTAGCGGAAAGAAGATAGTCGTATACTCGTCTGCCAAACTCATTCATGGTTTCCGGCACGTTCCTGATCCTCCTTGATCGTACGGTCGATCAGATCCATAAGATCCATGCTCTTTTCGATCGACTCATCCAGCTTGAAGTGCAGTTCGGGAGCCACACGAAGCTTGATGCGCCGGGCCACCTGGCTTCGGATGAAGCCGGAAGCGCGGTTAACTGCCTCCATGCACTCTCTTTTCTCCTGCTGGGTTCCGTATACCGAAAGGTAAACATTGGCATGGGTCAGATCGGAAGACATACGCACTTCGAGGACGGAAGTCATCATGGGGATACGGGGATCCTTGACTTCCGTCAGCAGAAGCTGCGAAATGACTTTCTGTATCTCATCGCCCACACGGGCGGCACGATTCTGTCTCATGTTTCCTACCTAAATGACTTACTTTCTCTTGATCTCCTGCATCTCGAAGACTTCAATGATATCGCCTTCTTCGATGTCGTTATAGTTCTCGATCGAGATACCGCACTCATAGCCTGCAGCAACTTCCTTCGCATCGTCCTTGAAACGCTTCAGGGAAGCAAGCTTGCCCTGGTGTACGACGATACCGTTTCTTACGACACGGACCTCAGATGTGCGAAGGACTTTACCGTCCTTAACATACGCACCACCGATGGTACCGACAGAGGAAACCTTGAAGGTCTGACGGATCTCGACGTGACCGAGTACGACTTCTTCGAACTGCGGCTTGAGCATACCGCGCATAGCGGCCTCGATATCTTCGATCGCGTTATAGATAACGCTGTAAAGCTTAATGTCTACACCGACTTCCTTGGCCTGCTCGACCACAACAGCGGAAGGACGAACGTTAAATCCGATGATGATCGCATTCGATACGTCAGCCAGCGTAACATCGGATTCGGTGATCGTACCGACACCACCATGGATGACCTTGACGCGGACTTCTTCGTTTGTGAGTTTCTCGAGAGACTGGGTGACCGCCTCGACGGAACCCTGAACGTCTGCCTTGATGATAAGGTTGAGATCCTTGATCTCGCCCTCGGCAAGGACCTGCGACAGATTCTCAAGTGTCATTCTCGAAGACTTATGCAGCTGTTCTTCTCTCTGCTTGATACGACGTTTCTCAACGAGCTGTCTTGCCATCTTCTCATCGGTTACGGCATAGAATGTCTCGCCGGCTTCCGGAACTTCCGGAAGACCTAAGATCTCGACCGGAACGGACGGGCCTGCCTTCTTCTGGGCAGTACCGTTTTCGTCGTACATCGCACGGATGTGACCGAAGATCGGACCTGTAACGACTGTATCACCGGAACGGAGAGTACCACGCTGAACGAGCACTGTCGCAACCGGACCTCTGTTCTTATCGAGCTTGGCCTCGATGACCGTACCCTTGGCCTGACGCTTCGGGTCAGCCTTAAGTTCCATAACATCCGCGGTAAGAAGGACCATCTCGAGAAGTTCATCGATACCTTCACCGGACTTAGAGGAGACCGGAACCATGATGGTCGATCCGCCCCATTCCTCCGGAAGGAGGTCGTGAGTAGACAGTTCCTGCTTCACCTTATCGATATTGGCACCGACCTTATCGATCTTCGTGATGGCCACGATGATCTCGGTATTTGCGGCACGCGCATGGTTGATCGCCTCAACGGTCTGCGGCATGACACCGTCATCTGCAGCTACAACGAGGATCGCGATATCTGTTACCTGTGCACCACGGGCACGCATCGTAGTAAATGCTTCGTGACCCGGAGTATCGAGGAATGTGATCTGACGGCCCTTGCAGCGTACGGTGTAAGCACCGATGTGCTGGGTGATACCGCCGGCCTCGCCCTTAACAACGGACGTGGAACGGATCTTGTCGAGGAGGGATGTTTTACCATGGTCAACGTGACCCATAACGACCACGATCGGCGGACGCGGTTTCATGTTCTCCTCTTTATCTTCGCTCTCATCGAAGAGGATATCTTCTTCGGTGACCTCCACGATCGGCTCTGTGGTAATGCCGTACTCGCCGGCAACCAGAGCAGCTGTATCGTAATCGAGTTCCTGGTTAAGTGTAACCAGCATGCCCATCATCATGAGTGTCTTGATAACATCTGCAGATCTCTTTCCGAGACCATCAGCGAGATCCTTGACCGTAATGAACGGCGGGAGCTCTACATGTGTCAGCTGAGGCTTGACGACCGGTGCCGCCACGAAAGACTGGCGCTTCACCTTCTTCTTGCCCTTGCCGCCCATGTACATCGAATCGAGAGCCTCGTCATTGGAGAGGATATCCGAAGCGTTACCGGTGAACTGGTTGGCACGCTTATTACCGGAACGGCGGTCATTGTTGACAGTCGTCTTCTGGTTATCCTTCTTGGAATCCGCCTTCGGATCCTTTCTGTTCTTCTCGTATGCATCACGGGCTGCGAAGTTTGCCTTCTCCTTTGTCGCCTCCGGCGGGAGCTCCTGCTTCGGCTTGGAAGGTCTCTTCGGCTGGTTTCTGTTATTGTTGTAAATATCGTCGTCGTCCTTATCCTTCGGAGGGAATCCGCCGCCAAAGCCGCGGTTTCCGCCTCTCTGGCCATTGAATCCGCCATTGTTCGGACGTCCGCCCTTGGGTCTGTCCGAATGATACGAAGATCCGGATCTTGGTCCGCCCTGATATCCGCCGGAACGACCGCCATCCTTCTGGCGTACGAATGTGGACGTCTCACGGGTATATCCGGCAGACGGAGCTTTTACTACAGCGGAAGAAAGCTTCGGTCCTTCCTTCGGTGCTTCCGGAGATTTCGGCTTCGCTTCTTCCTTCGGTGCTTCCTTTGGCTCTTCTTTTTCTTTCTTTACCGGTTCAGCAGGTTCCGGCTTCGTTTCCGCTTCCTGTTTTGCAGGCGCAGGTGCAGGAGCAGTCTTCTTCTCTTCCGGCTCCTCTTTCTTTACAGCTTTTGCTGTTTTCTTCGGGGCTTCTTCCGCTTTCGGAGCTGCCTTCTTCGGAGCTTCAGCAACAGCAGGCTCTTTTACCGGAGCCTCTTTTACAGGAGCTTCTTCCTTAACCGGCTTGACCTCTTCCTTCGGCGCCTCCTGGCCTTCCTCAACCGGAGGTTTCTTGGCCTTCTTGTTTACACGACCGACTCGAAGGGTCTTCGTACCTGAAATACCGCTTACCGTTTTCTGCGGTACCGAAGACTCTACCTTGACCTCAGCCTGCTCTTCCGTCTTTGGTGTTTTCTTGTCTTTTTCTGCCATTCAAATCCTCCTGTTTATTCCGCACCTTCTGCGGACTTTTCGACCTTCTTGTTCTCATCGATCAGCTTCAGGAGCTTTTTCCCCATTCCCTGATCGAGTATCGCGACCGCGATACGGTTATCTTTTCCGATGGCCTGTCCGAGTTCTTCGGCAGTTCCGAAAGACCTCGCGGCCGTCTCTTCTTCTTTTGCGATCCGCAGGAGTTTGTCTCTCTGCTTTTCGGATCCGTCCGTGGCTACGATCAGAAGCTCGACCGCTCCCTGATGAAGCGCCAGTGTGATCGCGTCAAATCCGGATGTCATCAGTCCTGCCCGAAAAGAAAGACCGATAGTGCTCAGTATCCGCTGTTTCGTTGCAGGTTTGTCCTTCATGATTCCGGACCATCCTCCTGCAGTTTTTCAAGATCCGGCTTGATCGCTTCCGGATCCACCTTGACGTGAAGTCCTCTGTCGAACTGACAATTCTCGACAGCCTTCTTCATGCACTCCGGGTCATGACAGACATATGCTCCTCGCCCGGGAAGTCTCCCGGTCGGATCCACGGTGACCTTTCCGTCCGGTGTAGCCACGATACGGATCAGGTCCTTTTTGGCGAAGCGCTCACGGCAGCTCACGCACATTCTCATGGGTATCTTCTTTGCCATAACCTAAAGCCTGTCCTTCTTATGCCTGCTCCTCAGAAGCAGCGCCTTCACTTCCCTCGTCATCTGCAACAGTGAAGTTTGCGACGAAGTCGTTCTGAACCATCTGCTGGAACTGGGATGTGCTCTTGATGTCGATCTTCCAGCCGGTAAGACGAGCTGCAAGACGTACGTTCTGACCGGAACGTCCGATCGCCAGAGAATACTGCTGGTCCGGAACGACGACCTGAGCGTTCTTTTCCTGTGTGCCGTCTTCGTTGGTGATGATCTCTGCATCTACACGCTCGACCTTTGCCGGAGAAAGCGCATTGCTGATATATACAGCCGGATCATCGGAGTATGCGATCACGTCGATCTTCTCGTTGCCGAGCTCATCGGTGATTGCCTGGATACGTGCACCGCGCTGGCCTACGCATGCGCCGAGCGGATCTACATCCGGGTCTCTGGAGATAACGGCGACCTTGGAACGGGAGCCTGCCTCACGGGCAACAGATACGATCTCGACAATACCGTCGTGGATCTCCGGAACTTCCTTTTCAAGAAGCTTCTTAACCAGGTTCGGATGGCTTCTGGAGATGATGACCACCGGACGCTCCTTCTGTGTCTCTACGCGGAGGATCAGGAACTTCATTCTCTTGTTAAAGGAATAGTCCTCATCCTTTACCTGCTCCTGCTTCGGAAGGGTCGCTTCCGCACGTCCGATATCTACGAAAACGAAGCGGTTATCAGATCTCTGGATCACGCCGCTGGCCAGCTCGCCGATCTTATCGGAGAACTCAGACTGGATGCGGTCATTCTCTGTATCGCGAAGCTTCTTGCTGATCGCGGCCTTGGCGGCTCCTGCTGCCAGACGTCCGAGAGACTCAACATCGATGGTCATCTCAATGGTATCGCCTTCTTCAAGATCCGGATCGATCTCTTTTGCCTCGGCAAGGGAGATCTGGGTCTTCGGGTTGGTGACCTCGGATACGACCTCAACGACTTCGTAGACATACATCTCACCGGTCTCACGGTCGATCTCGGCAAATACCTTCTCGTTCTGCTTGGCATCGGAGAATTCTCTCTTAAAAGCCGCGACTATCGCTTCTTCGATTGCCTCGAAAAGCACTTCCTCGTCAAATCCTCTTTCTTTTGCCAATGCATGGATGGCCTGCAACAGTTCTTCGTTTTTCATAAACTTTCTCCTTTATCTCTATTTGCTGCCAAAATTAAAAACGTATCGTTCGATTCGCCTTGCTGACCTGGTTCCAGGGAAGCGAAAGCTTCTTTTCCCCGATCAGAAGGACCAGTTCCTCTTCGTTTGCTTCTTCAATGATCCCTTCGAGATGCTTGGCACCGTCGATGGGAGCAAACAGAGACACTTCGATCTCTTCACCCTGGTGGCGGACATAGTCAGCCAGCGAAGAAAACGGTCTCGTCGCACCCGGCGAGGATACTTCAAAATAATCCGGATCCGCATGCAGTTTTCCTTCGAGCGCTTCGTCCACCTTCCGGCTTACCGCTTCGCAGTCCTCGATCGAGATCCCGCCGCGCTTATCGATAAAGATCCGAAGGAAGTAATACTGCCCTTCTTTCTTATATTCACAGTCCACGAGATCAAAGCCGAGTTCTTTTACGATCGGCTCTGCAATATCAAACGCTTCCTGTGCGACTTTTGATCTTCCCGCCATGTTGCCTCCGATTATTTCTGATAAACAAAAGAGCGGGCCAAGACCCACTCTGAAGCAAAACCTCTAGTAACATAAGACATACTATCACTTATTTTATAGCCTGACAAGTCTTTTTCGTGAAAAAGCCCTGTTTTTCTATGCTTTTCCCCTTTTCACCCACAAATATGCGCCTTTGTTTTATTTACACAATTTTTACCAACTTTTTCTTACAAACGCTATTCAAATTATCCAAGTTATCATGTAGAATAGAATTATCCAAAACAAATGCGTTGGATAATCAACAAAACAAGGAGATGATGCCAATGATAAAGGTAATTGCAGGAGAAAAGGGAACAGGAAAAACAGCGCAGCTCGTAGAGGATATTAACGAGCAGGCAACCACGGATAATAATATCGTATGCATCCAGCGTGGACACCGTCTCGACCGTCTTTTGAAATACAGAGTCCGTCTCGTGGACTTAGATGAGTATCCGGTCGAAGGTTTCGAACAGTTCTTAAGTTTCGTAGCAGGTATCTGCGCGAAAGACTATGACGTCACACACATCTATGTGGACAGTATCCTGAAGATCACAGGGGAAACAGATTACGAGAGATTCGGAGCTTTCCTTGATAAGTTCAACGATTTCCTCGGTGACAAGATCACAGCGACAATTATCTGCAGTCGCGCGGCTGACGTACTTCCTGAAGGCGTAACCAAGTACTGCTGAGTTCATATACTACTTGAATTACCTAAAACTGAATATGTAAAAGGAGTGGTCAGAAAAGGCCGCTCCTTTTTTTCTTTCAATCATATCTGTTTCATGCCAATGCTCTTCCGTAAGTATACTTGGCAGTCTGACCAACGATCATCTTTCCATTTCCATCTTTGTAGTACGGAATCACCCAGTAGAAATTGTATTCTTTGGAAGAAGCCTTCACATCCGTAAATGTAGTTCCTTTCGTTGTCATGCCGACATAACCATATGGTTTTCCATCGACGATACCGTAGACGAGATAGCCGTCTGCTCCAGTCACAGCACTCCAGGTAAGTTTCACACCACCCTTCACAGAAGAGGCTTTCAAATTCGTCGGTGCCGGGAGCAAAGCCCTCGAATACACATAACTTCGGCACTTCCCTACGATCATGTGCCCAAAACAGTATGAATACGAGAACACCCAGTAATAGTTGTAATCCTTGGTCAATGCCTTGGTATCTTTAAAACTGGTTCCTTTTGTCATTCCTACATAACCATATTTGCCATTTTTATACCCATAAACGAGATACCCTTCGGCAACATCCACCTTTTTCCAGGTCAACTGCACAGCATTCTCCACTCCTTTCGCTCGAAGATTGCTCGTTTCTGAACAATCCTGTTCAACAAACTTTTCCATTGGCGTCATACCCGTTTTTTCATCAACACAATAATATGTAATTGGTTTCAATCCTCCACCTTCCGGGTGAAGCTCAAATGTTAATACTTGGCAATGATTTCCATAAAGCAATATACTAAAATTTCTCACATCCCATGTCGCAATGACAACATCCGAATCTTCATATGTTACAAAAGATAATTCACGCTTTGTTCCGTCTTCCAATATAAAATCACTACCTGAAAAAGAAGTGCCCACGGGCATAACTTCTCCTTCGACGATGTCCGGAAGTTCGGTGTGGGCAAGGATAAACTCACCATCTGGAATAATCTCCGAATCCTCGCGAATATATATAAAGGACTCTTCCCCCTCAAGTGAATTTCTTCCACCTTTGAAGACATTACGCAAACGGAAGCCAATATTCGTTCGATTATAAGCTCCAATTTTGCAATGCACTTCATCCAGCACTTCATTGTAGGGAGCTGGTTCAGTAGTTGTCTCCATTCCGCATATAGAACAACGATAATGCGGTGCCCATTCGCCATTCGAATTCCAAGGTATAAAACCCCAATAATGATCATGAACGTCTTCAACTGCATTTGCAACTGGCACAGGAAGACTGGAGAAAACAAACATAACAGAGAGTGCAAGTAGGACTAACTTCTTGATTAGTTTATTAACCATAATTTCTCCTCCTCTTTCTCATTTTACGGTGCATCCAACAAATATGCTACGCCTCCAATACAAACAGAGACGTCTCCTGGAATAATCTGATTGTTCTGCTGAAAGAACGGAAATACATAGTACAGATTCATACCTTGCGCGGATGCTTGTGTATCAGTAAATGTAGTATTGCTTTCACCTGTTGTCATGCCGATATATCCGTACGAGTCCCCATTTCTTTGCCCATAGATCAGATAGCCATCAGCTCCACTTAAGGCAGACCACGATATAACGATTGTGTTTGTCAGACACTGCAACTGTATATTCCTGACCGAAGCACATACTCCGTCGTTTTTAACAGAATCACTGATTTTTCCTTGAAAGATCATTCCATCAATATCAGTTATATAAGGTAAACTGCAATATGTGCTTTCGCCCATCTTAAAAAAGCTATCATTGCATGAATAATTTTCGAATGAATGCTCCTCGGAAGAAAGTGACGCTTTTTCATCTTCTAAGTTTTTAATGATGTCTATAAGTCTTTGATTCAGTTCGTCATCTATCTGTCGATTATCCATTTTGTCTCCCCCCAATTGATCACTCGCGATTGAATGCTTATGATCTGCTGTCATCTCATCACTAAAGTCTTCTCGCCTTTTATGGCAGTGCTCTGCCGTAAGTATACTTTCCCGTCTGTCCGACGATCATCTTCCCGTTACTGTCCTTAAAGTATGGGAATACCCAGTAGTAGTTATACTGTATCTTCGACGCCGTCTTATCTGTGAAGGTAGTTCCTTTTGTCGTCATGCCGACATAACCGTATGGTTTTCCATCGACGATACCGTAGACGAGATAGCCGTCTGCTCCGGTCACAGCATTCCAGGTAAGTTTCACACCACTAGCGGTCGAAGAGGCTTTAAGGCCGTTCACCGCAGGAAGAATCCCCTTCGCATACACATAAGTATCAGTATCCCGAATTATCTTATTACCCATATCGTCCTTGACATATGGGAATACCCAGTAATAGTTGTAGTCATCAAAAAGAGCATTAATATCTGTATATTTTGTTCCTGTAAATGTCATACCTACAAATGCATATACGTTATTCTTCTGTGCGTAGATGATATAACCTTCTGCACCGGAACTAGCTGTCCATGTAATTGTTACTCTTCCTTTTCCAGCCGGCTCTGCTTTTAGATTTGTCACCTCCGGCGGGAGATCTATCTTCTTCCACACCGCATAAAGCACTATATCTTCGGAAACTGTGATTCTATCACCAGCGTGATACTGCGCTGCCGTTGCCGTTTCACTTCTTGACCAGCCAAGAAAATCATAATATGGCTTTTGCACTTTCAGATCTTCAATGATCTCTTCTTCCCCACCGAAGATTTTTTTACAAAGAACCTCCGGTTCTTCCTCTGATGATTTATACTTCACCGTATATCTTCCCGAGAAAGAGATCCATGTCAGATGAAAATCATCCATGTTTTCAGGAATCTCCGGCATTTCCCACATTTTTCCTTCCGGATAGTAGATCTCAGCGCTGACAGAAGAAAATGCATTGGGATCCATAATCTCTCCCGGGCCACCCAACAACACGATTCGTGATAGCTGTACACAGCCGGAAAAAGCACTCTCTTCTATTGTAGTAACACCATCAGGGATCTCCACTGATCTTAAAGACGAGCAATCCTTAAATGCTCCACTTGGTATCACTTTAATATTCTGAGAAAGAACTACACTTACTAAAGAACCGCAACTCTCAAATATGTTTTGACCAATCTTCGTGACGCTATCCGGAATCACAAGATCCTCAACAGGACAATAAGCAAAAGCTTCCTTTCCTATCGCTGACAAATTCGATGAAAGCGTGATGGTTTTAAGCTTTGAACATTGCCAGAAAGCAAAGTCTTTGATTTCTGTGACGCTATCCGGAATCACTATGGTAGACAGTCCCGAGCATCCGTAAAAAGCTCCTTCTCCGATAGTCTGAAGCCGCTTGGACAGTTTTACCGTATCCAGGAATTTCAGATTTCTAAACGCATATGCACCGATTTGGGTTACGTTATCCGGAATAACCAACTTTCCGGAAAGTGATGTCCCAAAGAAGGCATACTCGCCGATTGAAGTAACTTTGGAAGGAATCGTAATTCTATTGAGGTTTTTGCAACCGAGAAATGCTTTTCATTCCAACACTTTCAGCGAAGAAGGAAGCCTGATCCAAGGCAGTGAGGTGCACTTATGAAAAGCCTGTTCTCCGATTTCCGTCACAGTTTCCGGCAGATACGCTCTCGTTAAGGATTGACACTGTCCAAAAGCATTCTTCGGAATCGTAGTCATACCTGAAGGAATGGTTATAGTTTCCAAAGCAGACCCATAAAAAGCAGCCTCTCCTAAACTCTTTAAGCCTGACGGAAGAACGACCTGAGTCAAAGACGAACAGTTAACAAATGCTTTATCTTCAATCTCTGTAACAGTGGAAGGAATCGAGACTTCAATAATGGAAGTATGCCTTTCAAAAAGGCATTTTCCTAAAGAGGTTATACCTTCGTTGATGACCACTCTTTTAATGTCAGATACATACTCACCCCAAGGAACATAAAAAATCATATCCGAACCTTGAAGAACCGGTGAACGATAACTATCGGTAGGACCACTTCCGGATAATTTAAGTGTACCCTGATCATCCAAAGTCCACACTACAGAATCGGGATCCGATTGGCAGCCGCAGGAACCTGACGCCGCTAAAGTTGAGGCCTGCACTTTTTTGCACGGAAAAAAGAAACCCATGACCAGTAGCAGAGCGCCGACAACAAACATAACAGATAATGCAAGTAGGTCTAACTTCTTCATTACTTGTTTAACCATAATCTCTCATCCTCTCCTATTGATCACTCGCGGTTGAATGCTCATGATCAGCTGTCATCTCATTACTGAAGTCATCTCACCTTTTACAGCAGTGCTCTGCCGTATGTTACTTGCCATCTGAACGGCGATGTTTTTCAATAAATGAATCAACAAACAATAACTCGTCGCTACACGTTCCGTGAATATTTCCGTATGTTGAACTACTTCATCGCGCGTCCGTAAGTATACTTTCCTGTCTGTCCAACGACAACAAACAAAAACTTTTGCAACTATTTTATTTCGTTTCTTCCCACTCGTACGAAAAACTTAACTAATTTCTTTATATCATGTCGAAAGAGATCCTGCAACACGATTATCAAAATGTTTACGTTTTCGAAAAAAAGACCGTCTCCGAAGAGACGGTCCTTGCAATTTCAGTTGCTATCAGAAGATCATGCCTGAGGCTTGCCGCACTCGCCGCAGAACTTACCGGTGTTGCCGGTAGCACCGCAAGAGCATGTCCAGCCTGCATTATCTGCCGGCTTCGGCTTACCGCACTCACCACAGAACTTACCTGTGTTGCCTGCGTGACCGCATGCGCATGTCCACGTGCCCGGATCAGCCGGCTTCGGGGAACCGCAGTTCGCACAGAACTTGCCCTGGTTGCCGCCCTGTCCGCAGGAGCATGTCCAGCCTGCTGCTGCCGCAGCTGCCGGAGCGGCTGCCTGCTGTTGCTGCTGCATCATCTGCTGCTGCTGCAGGAAAGCCATACCCTGATTACCAGGATTCATAGCACTACCATTGAATCCACCAACGAGGCCAACGCCCATCATTGCATTGCCGGCACCTGCCTGATTACCGGCAGCTGTCTTCATAGCATCGACGGAACCCTTGATCTGGTAACCGGCAGCCATCTGCGGGTTGTTACCAAACATAAGACCATCGTCCATGTCCTGGATTCTCTTTCTGGACTCATCGTCAGGTGTAACAGACATAACTGCTACTTTCTCAACGATCATACCACGGCCCTGGAGCCAATCTTCGTCCAGAACTTCGTTCATGTACTTAGCAAGTTTTACCTGCTGGGACTGGAGGCGGTTGTACTGTACTTCTTCTCCGCCGGCACCCATCTTATTGAGTGCTTCGCCGAGGTACATAAGGAACTCAGCCTTAGCCTGACCAGGCTGGCCATTCTTGCCCATCAGTTCGTCACGGCGATAATCACCGGAAACGTTACCTGCAATGTTCTTGAAGAATGTGACCGGATCTACGATCTTGAACGAGAATGTACCGTTCATTCTGATGTAGATACCACGATATGTCGGATCATCGTACGGAAGCGGAGCTGCTGTGCCGAACTTATTGTCGACCATCTCGAGCATGTTTACGAAGTAAACTCTCTGCTGAGTAAGAGCCTCACCACCGGCCTTAATACGGTTCCAGATATCTCCGCAGGACTTCTTTACGCCATCGAGGAATCCGCTTGAACCGAAGCAAGACGGAGCAGAAGATGTATCCCAAGTATACATACCTGCCTCAGTTGTGAAGTCGATAACACGTCCGTTATCAACAAGGATAAGAGCTGTTCCTTCCGGAACTGCGATCTTGGAACCATTGGAGATGATCTCCGCATCGCCCTTGTTGCTGCCGTTACGCATTACTTTCGCACCGCGGCGCAGAAGAACTTCCTGACCCAGAGAGTCACATGTGAAGAACTCAAGGTACTGATCTCTTAAGTTTCCGCCGACAGCTTGAATTGCAGCTTTAATTAATCCCATTTTAATCTCCTCCCTACAAGAAAAAATATTCAGATCTCGACCAACTTATCGACAAGCCAGATTCGCATATCAACTGTTTTAATCGCTGTGCCGCAATAAGAACAAACGTCTGTACCCAGATGCCTGACCGGGGCGCCGCAATGAGGACAGGTGAAACCTACTCCCTTAATGTCTTCCGCTGCATACCGGTCTGCGTCCAGTATATTCACTACTTTCACGTTGTACCTGGTCTGCGTTGGAGTCGCTCGATTGCCTGATATAAATTTACCATTTCTTTCCTGGTATTGCAAACATTGTAACGAATATTGGAAGGTGATTTCCACCGTGGATAAATTCTTTTGATAGGCGTTAATTCCGCCCTTATGCACGATTACCTCACGGTAAATCAGAGTTTTGCCTTCCGCCCTGGCAGAAGCGATCTTCTGCCACAGTTCTTCGGACAGAGAACGGGTCACTCCGATGCCGCATGCGTTCAGTTCTGTCTGGATCCGGTCGATGGTATCTCCGTTGCCTCCCGTCGTCATCTGCATGAGAAGATCAAGGCTTCTCACAAGGACCGCCTGGGCGGCACTCTGCATCTGCGAAAGGCTGAGATCCGGAAAGTCTTTATTGATCCTCGGGATCAGGGCCGTCGAAAGATCCGAGACGGATTTGGGTGTCGCCAGCTCCTGCTTCAACGAAAAATCCTCCGGTCCGACTTTTCCTTCACGCACTTCCTGCTTGACCCCTTCCATGATCTGGCCGATCAGGGAATTACGGAAAGCTCTTCTGGCAGCTCCGATCACACCAGCCAGCACAAGAAGACCACCTACTGCAATGATTCCGTAGATCGCTATCTGTGGCATATCTTTTTCCTCCCAAAAAATTAATACTTATAGAGGACCTTCCGATCCATGCGGAGAACAGGAATATCCGCAGGTGTCTTCTCTCTCCAGTTTTCCGGAAGGACGTGGTCGAGGCCTGTCTGATAAACGATCGGGATACCCGTCAGCTTCGAGGCCTCAAGAAGTACCTTTTCCCCTTCGATGAGTTCTTCTTCCGTCGTCTCCTCCAGAAGATTCGAGTTGTTGATGAATCCCGAGATCGGAAGACGTGCCGCTTCTGAAAGCTCCGCGCACATCTCCCTGATGCCTTCCGGATCCGAAGTGAACGGACGGAAAGCATTGACGACCATATATACACGGTACTCGATCTTCTGGAAACGGCTGAGCATCGCACCCAGGACTCTCGCGCCCAGATCCTCGCCGCCGATATCAAAGACAGCGACCGTATCCGGCATATCGAAGGCGGAATACACCTCACCAGAAAGCGCCGGCACATCGACGTTCGTGTTCGCGTACTCCGGTACGATCACGCGGATCCCCTCCGCCTCGAGCGCTTCTTTTGCATCGGCGGAACGATAATAGGGATTAACGATATCGAGGTCCGCAAGCATGACCTTCGCTGACGGGTCTTCTTTCTTCAGCATATGGGCAAAATGCACCGACACTTCGGATTTGCCGCTGCCGTAAGCACCGACAAAAACATAAAGGCGCACTTTTTTCTCATTCTCTTCTTTCCTTTCTTCCTCCTATCTTAATTCCGCGATCGTGACACCATCTTCACCTTCGCCGAAGGTGCCGAGGCGGAATGTCCTCACGCGCTTATCCTTTTTCAGGAACTGGTGGACCGCAGAACGCAGAGCGCCGGTTCCTTTTCCGTGAACGATACGGATATTCTCGATATTGCTGATCACGCAGTCGTCTAAGTAGCTGTCGAGCGCATGGACCGCTTCATCGACAGTCATGCCGAGAAGCTGGATCTCCGGCATCATGGTCGCCTTCTTATTCAGGCGGATCTGGTCCGCACGGGAGACGGAAGCACTGCGCTTCGGTTCTTTACGGGAACGGGTCGCGCTCTTCTTCACCTCTTCCTTCTTCGGATAACGAAGAGAATCGGCCGCGACAGTCAGTTTCAAAGGGCCGGAAGAAAGGATACAGTTGCCGCCCTTGTCAGGTCCCTTGATCACGATTCCCGTCACGTCGAGATTCGGCGAATAGTATAGTCCGCCCTCTCGGATCTTATCCGGCTTCTCGCCCGGGATCTCTTCCGGCACTTCGTCATCGTCGCGCTCCGCGTCGATATCCGAAAGGCCGGCACGAAGATTGTTCCTGATCGCACGAAGCTTTCTTTCCGCCTCGTGGCTGTTCTGAAGCTTCTGGATCTCTTTCATCTCGTCTAAGATGGAATCGGCTTTCTCGAGAACTTCCTCGAGCATCTCCTGCTTCTCTTCTCTGGCCTGCGCGAGGATCTTCTTTCTTTCCTTTTCGATCTGCTTTTTCCGATTCTCAAGTTCTTCCGTCTGGCGCTTGACTTCGTCACGTAGATCGGAGATCTCCTGCTGGAGTTTTTCGCTTTCACGGTTATGGCGCTCAGCCGAAGAAAGGAGTTCTTCGACTTTGAGGCTCTCTTCGGAAAGAATGCTCTGTGCATTCTCGATGATCCTCGGGGAAAGACCCAGTTTTCTCGAGATCACAAACGCGTTACTGACACCCGGAAGGCCGATCATCAGACGATATGTCGGGGACAGTGTCTCCGTATCGAATTCGCAGCAGGCGTTCTCGACGCCTTCCTGCTCGACCGCATAGGCTTTAAGTTCCTTATAGTGCGTCGTTGCCACCGTCACGGCACCTTTTCTTCTGCACTCATCCAGGATCGCGATCGCAAGTGCCGCGCCCTCCGTCGGATCTGTTCCGGAACCGAGCTCATCGACCAGTACCAGTGTCGTGGGCTTGGTGAGTTTTAATATCTGCACGAGATTTGTCATGTGCGCCGAGAAGGTCGAAAGGCTCTGCTCAATGCTCTGCTCGTCTCCGATATCGGCCAGTACTTTCGTAAAAGTCGAGACTTCGGATCCGTCACTGCAGGGGATGAAAAGCCCGGCCATCGCCATCAGGGAGATAAGTCCGCACGTCTTCAGGGAAACGGTCTTACCGCCCGTATTCGGGCCGGTAATGACGAGTGTTCTGTAGTCGGTGCCGACAGAAAAATCGATCGGCACGACACGGTCCTTTTCGATCAGAGGATGACGTGCTCTCCGAAGGATGATCCGTCCCTGATCATTCAGTTTGGGACGGGATCCGTCCAGTTCCAGTGCAAACTGGGCTTTCGCCTGCATAAAGTCGATATGTCCGACCAGTGCGATATCCGCTAGGATCGCATCTTTACTGATGCCGACCTTGCCGCTTAAGATCCCGAGGATACGGTTGATCTCTTCCTGTTCGGCCGCTGTCCATTCGCGTATCTTGTTGTTTAATTCTACGACCGCCATCGGCTCGATGAACAGGGTCTGTCCGGACGAAGAGGTGTCGTGTACGACACCCGGGACCTCACTCTTTTTTTCAGGTTTTACCGGCACGCAGTAGCGCCCGTCACGCATGGTGACGAGCTGATCCTGAAGGGCCTGCGGGTTCTTCCTGATCAGGCGTTCCAGGATCTCACGGATGCTGCTCTGCGCATCTTTGATCTGCCGGCGGATGTTGTAAAGTTCATTACTCGCCCGGTCATTCATCTCATTTTCACCGGTGATCGCCATGGAGATCTCTTTCTCCAGCGCCTCCAGCGGGATGAGCTGCTTTAATTCCCGAAGCATCGCATGTTCACTGATCTCTACCTGCAAAGATTTCGGCTCGACATGGTAGAGCCTCTCCACCGTGCGCAGGAACTGCGCGATGTTCAGAAGATGCTTCATCGTAAGCGTGGCTCCGGTATCGGAAAAGCGTACGGCATCCCTTACGTCATTGACACCGCCGAGCGGCAGCGCCCCTTCTTTCACCAGAAATTCCAGTGAATCTTCTGTCTCTTTCTGCCATTCCTCCACAAGGGGAAGGTCAGATGTCGGGACCAGCCCATAGCAAAGCTCACGCCCGTATATCGTACGAGCGTGATTGACCAGACGGTCTAATATCTTGTCATATTCCAGTATGGAAAGAGAACGGCCGCGGACGAGTTTCCGCTTCGCCTCCTCTTCAAAAGTTGTATACATAGACTCCTCTTTTTTCCTCGAAGAAGTCCTATTCGTCCTTATAGAAGATGCTCCTTAATCAGGTAAGAAGCTTCGATCTTTCTACTTCGTCCAGAGAAATGGTCTTCTTCATGGACAGACCTTCTTCGATATCTACATCTGTGATCTCACCATTTCTGTAAACCACGAGACGGTTCAATCTCTTATCTTTAATACATTCGATCGCTCGGACGCCCATAAGGCTTGCCATCGTACGGTCACGAAGCGTCGGACTTCCGCCTCTTTGCAGGTGACCGAGGATCGTCGGACGGGATTCGATCTCAGTCGCATCCTGGATCTTCTTGGCGATCTCTGTGGCATCGCCGGCACCTTCCGCTACGATAACGATGTAGTGTCTCTTGCCTTTATTTCTGCAGTCGAGGATCGCCTTAATGACTTCCTTCATATCCCACGGAACTTCCGGAAGAAGGATGATCTCCGCACCGGTCGCAATACCTACATTCAGTGCGATATAACCTGCGTGACGGCCCATAACTTCGATAACGCTGCAGCGCTCATGGGAGGATGCCGTATCACGGAGCTTATCGATGGCTTCCATCGCGGTATTCATCGCGGTGTCATAACCGATCGTGTACTCTGTGCAGGCGACGTCGTTATCGATCGTGCCCGGAATGCCGATGACCGGAATGCCGATCCTGGCGAGGTCTCTGGCACCCTTAAAGGAACCGTCACCGCCGACAACGACCAGACAGTCGATGCCGAACACTTTACACATCTTCGCACCCTGAAGAACACCGGCCGGTGTCTCAAAGCTCTTCGATCTTGCTGTCATCAGGAAAGTACCGCCGCGCTGGAGCGTCTCGGAAACATCTCTGTGGCCGAGTTCCTTGACTTCGCCCTTCCAAAGTCCGTGATAACCGCGGGTCACGCCCATCATCTTAAAACCGGCCTTCGTACCTGCACGGACGACCGCACGGATCGTCGCATTCATACCCGGCGCATCGCCACCGGAAGTCAGGATACCGACGCCACGAACTTCAGGTTCCTGGCTCAGATCGATCTTTGCATAGTTCTTGGCGACCATTTCCTTGAGATTTGGCAAATTCCCGTTCGTATATTCTTCAAACATATTCTTTCTCCCCAGCGATGTGCTATGGCATTCCGCCGTTTTCTTTCACGAATTTATACTCTGTATTATACCAAAGCAATCAGAACAGGGAAACATTTTCGACACCGAATTCCGAAACGAGGATCTTGCAGACTTCCCGGCTCCATTCGATGTTATATTCAGCAGGTAGCTTCATATTTCTCTTTTCCTTGGGAAGCGCCACATATACCGGAACACTGCCGTGGAAATACGCACATGTTGAAAGAAGGCGCTTGAATCCCGCATCTTCCGAAGTACCGAAATAGCGGATCGCCAGCCTCGGCATATTCTTTCCGGAAAATTCCTGTGACGGTTCTTTTTCGGAAGGAAGCGCCTCTGTTTCGGGAAGCGGAGCTTCTTCTGTCGGAAGCACCGGAGCGTCGGACGGCGCCTGGGACCTACTCTTCCTGAAGTTTCCGTTTCCGTAGTTTCCGGATCTGGCCGGCGGAAGCTCGCAGAGCGGCTCGTCGTCTTTACTTAATGCCACACAGTCTTCAAGGATCAGCTTGACTTCATCGTCGTCCACCTGGACACGGCCGCGGATCATCAGGGCCTTGGCCGAATTGATCACGGCGCCGTACTTCGAATAGCTTTCCGGGAATACGATCACTTCATAATCGGAGAACATGTCCTCGATACGAAGGAAGCACATGAACTTCCCGGTCTTCGTCGTCTTCTGGCTCTTCGACACGATCAGTCCCGCCATCGTGACCTGTTCCTTATCGGAAAGGACCCGTCCCGTGCCGATATCGTCGTTTAACGTCTTCAGGAACGATGTACTGTCCGTGTTGGCCGCGGCCATTGCTTTTTTATAGTTATCGAGCGGATGTCCGGAAACATAAAGGCCCAGCATCTCTTTTTCTTTGGCAAGGCGCTCTTCGAACGGATACTCCGTTACGTTCGGAAGCACAGGCTCATCGGCCTGCGCCGCAGTCTCATCGCCCAAAAGGCTGAAGATCGAGATCTGGCCTTCCATCGCCTGACGCTTACCGGAAGCAAGACGGTTCAAGTACGGTTCCATCGCACCAAGCATCTGCGATCTCGGGATTCCGAACTCATCCATGGACGAACACAGGATCAGACTCTCGATCATCTTCTTATTGATCTCGAGCGCCTCACTTCTTCGGAGGAAATCTCCGTAGGAGGTAAACGGCCCGTTGACTTCTCTATCGACGACCAGTTTTCTCGCGGCATTCTCGCCGACATTTTTAATGGCTGTAAGACCGATACGGATACCTCTCTCCCCTTCGGTCGAAAAACGAACAGAGCTCTTATTTACCGACGGCGGGAGGATCGAGATCCCCATCTTCTTGGCACAGGAAGTGTACCAGGCCGACTGGGACTGATTTCCAAGGAAGGAGTTGAGCATCGCAGCCATGAATTCGGTCGGATAGTGATATTTCAAATATGCGGTATAGTAACCCACAACAGCATAGGCCGCCGCATGGGATTTGTTAAAGGCGTAGCCGGCAAACTGCGTCACGTCGTCGAAGATCTTCCGGGCCACCGGCTCCGATACACCATTGGCGATCGCACCTGCAACGTCTCTTCCCTTCTCGTCTTTACCGCCGTAGATAAAGGTCTGGCGGTACTTCTCCATAAGGGATGCCTTCTTCTTCGCCATAGCTCTTCGGATGTTATCCGACTGACCCATGGAAAAGCCGGCGAGATCACGCACGATCTGCATGACCTGTTCCTGATAGATCATACAGCCGTAGGTCATGTTCAGGATCGGCTCGAGAAGCGGATGGTCGTACTTGATGGATGACGGATCATGACGTGCGGCAACATACTTCGGGATCTGGTCCATAGGACCCGGACGGTAAAGGGAAATACCTGCGATAACGTCCTCAAGCGAGCTCGGTTTTAAGTCCATCATGAACGAAGTCATGCCCGAACTTTCAAGCTGGAACACGCCTTCCGTGTCGCCACGGCTGATCATCTCGAAGACCTGCGGTTCATCCATCGGGATGCGGTCATAGTCGATCTCTATTCCCTGATTTTCGAACACCATCTGCGCGGTATCACGCATGACTGTCAATGTACGAAGACCGAGGAAGTCGAATTTTAAAAGACCGATCTCCTCAGAATTGGCTTTGGCAAACTGCACGACCACGGAGTCCTCATTTTTGGAAAGAGGAGCGATGTCCGTCAGCGGCTTGGCTGAGATGATGACACCAGCAGCATGGGTCGATGCATGACGGGGCATACCTTCAAATTTCATGGCCATGTCGAGGACCTGCTTCACAGTATCGGAATTTTCATATTCATTCTTCAGATCCGGAGAAGCCTTGATCGCATCAGCGATCGTGATCCCGAGGTTATTCGGCACCATTTTGCAGATCCGGTCACTCTCGGCATATGGCACATCGAGCGCTCTGGCGACATCCTTGATGCAGGCCTTGGCGGCCAGCGTTCCGAATGTGATCACCTGCGCGACGCGGTCTTCGCCGTACTTTCTCGTGACATAGTCGATAACTTCCTGCCTTCTTTCGTAGCAGAAATCGACGTCAAAGTCAGGCATGCTGACTCGCTCATTATTCAGGAAACGTTCGAAGATGAGACCGTACTTGATCGGATCGATATTCGTGATGGAAAGTGCATATGCAACGAGCGATCCTGCACCGGAACCACGGCCCGGACCTACCATGATGTGATTCTCCTTCGCGTAGTGGATGAAATCCCATACGATCAGGTAATAATCCGTGTAACCCATCGATGTGATGACCGACATCTCATACTCGGCACGCTTTTCGTATTCTTTTCTTTCGTCGGGATCGGTGCACCAGGTCAGCCGCTTGTTCAAGCCCTCGTTGCAAAGATGCCGCAGATATTCTTCAGCATCGGCATATTCGAGCGGCACATCAAATGCCGGCAGGTGGATCTGGTCAAAGGTATAGCCCGCATGGCACTGGCTTGCGATCTTCGTCGTATTCTCGATCGCCGACGGAACCGATGCAAAATAGCTGCGCATCTCCTCTTCGGATTTGATATAGAAGTCATCGGTCGGCATCTTCATGCGGTCCGGATCGCTCATTCTCTTTCCGGTCTGCATGCAAAGAAGCACTTCATGTGCCTTGCTGTCTTCTCTGTACATATAATGGCAGTCGTTGGTCGCCACGAGCGGGATCCCCGTCTCATTACTGAGCATGATCAGATGCTGGTTGACCTTGGTCTGTTCCACCAGCTGATTGCTCTGGATCTCAAGATAGTAATTGCCTCGGCCGAACACGCGGTCATACCAGAGGGCCGCCTGCTTCGCCTTTTCCGGCTCGTCATTTAGAATATGGGTCGCGACTTCGCCCGACACACAGGCTGAAAGCGCGATCAGCCCATCCGAGTACTTTTCGAGGATCTCATGGTCGATCCTGGGCTTATAGTAGAAACCCTCGGTGAAACCTGCCGAAACCAGACGGTTTAAGTTTTTAAGTCCCTCATCGTTCTTGGCCAGGAGCACGAGGTGGTAGTAGTTTCGATCTTCGATCTCTTTGAGGAAACGGCCTCGGGGAGCGACATATACTTCACATCCGATGATCGGGTGGATGCCTTCTTCCGTCATGGCCTTAAAGAATTCCACGCATCCGTACATGACGCCGTGATCTGTGATGGCACAGGAAGTCATGCCCAGTTCCTTAAGACGGGCAGCCAGCTGCTTGATGCGGATCGCACCATCCAGAAGACTGTATTCGGTATGTAGATGCAGGTGCACAAAACCCTGCGAGATCTCTTCTGCCATCTGGTTTTCCTCTACATTTCCGCCGGCCTTTTCCATATTGAAAAGATCAGCCGTCGGTAAGTTTTCCTTTTACGATCACGAGCAGATCGCGAAGTCGCGCGGCCTCCTCGAACTCGAGATCCTTGGCCGCCGCTTTCATCTCCTTTTCGAGACGGGAAGCAAGCTTCTCCAGATCTTTTCTCGACATATGGGTCTTCTTCTCGTTGACAAGATCCGAAAGATCCTTCATGTCGATCTGGTCTTCCCGGCTGACGTCCTCCATGGTCGCCAGCACATCGCGGACTTCTTTTCTGACACTTCTCGGAGTGATGTGATTATCCTTATTATACTGGATCTGGATCCCGCGTCGACGGTTAGTTTCAGAAACCGCTTCGAACATGGAATCCGTGACATCATCCGCATAGAAAATGACCCGTCCGTTGACGTTACGCGCGGCACGTCCGATCATCTGGATGAGAGACCTCGTCGAGCGCAGGAAACCTTCCTTATCCGCATCGAGGATCATAAGAAGTGATACCTCCGGAATATCCAGGCCCTCACGCAGGAGGTTGATGCCGACGAGCACGTCAAACTCACCCTGTCGGAGCTGTCTTAGGATCTTCATGCGATCCACGGTATCGATATCCGAGTGCAGATATTTGACCCTTATATCTTCCTGCTTGAGATAACCCGTAAGATCTTCGGACATCTTCTTCGTCAGGGTCAATATCAGGGCTCTTTCGCCCTTGCTGACCGTCTCTCTGATCTCCGTTAGGATATCTTCCATCTGACCTTCTACAGGACGGATCGAGATCTCCGGATCGAGAAGTCCCGTCGGACGTATGATCTGCTCGACTGTCTTCTCGCTGTGCTCCGCTTCGTATTTCGCCGGAGTCGCCGACACGAAGATCGTCTGTCCCATCTTCTTTTCAAATTCCTCAAACTTCAACGGACGGTTGTCGAAGGCCGACGGCAGGCGGAAACCATAGTCCACGAGCGTCGTTTTCCTTGATCTGTCGCCGTTATACATCGCCCCGATCTGCGGGACCGTGACATGCGACTCATCGATCATGAGAAGATAATCTTCCGGCATGAAGTCCATCAGCGTATAGGGCGGTTCGCCCGGCTTTCTTCTCGTTAGATGGCGCGAGTAGTTCTCGATGCCCTTCACAAAGCCGGTCTCGGAGAGCATCTCCAGATCGTATCTCGTCCTCTGCTCGAGGCGGTAAGCCTCGATGAGCTTGCCCTGCTCACGGAGTTCCTTAAGACGTTCGTCCAGTTCCTCCTCGATCGTCACGATGGCATGCTCGAGTTTTTCTTTCGTCGTCGCATAGTGGGACGCCGGGAAGATCACGGCATAGTTTCTGTTCCACATGACCTTGCCGGTAAGATAATGGACCTCGGAGATCTTCTCGATCTCATCGCCGAAGAAAGTCACCCTCGTCAGAAGTTCTTCCGAAGACGGCGGGAAAATATCCAGAGTATCTCCTTTTACGCGAAAAGCACCGCGCGTGATCTCATAGTCGTTTCTCACGTACTGAAGGTCGATAAGCTTACGGATGACGGCATCCCGGGAGACACACATACCGGCCCGGAGGTTCACCATCAGGTCCTTATAGTCTGAGGGGTCGCCGAGACCATAGATGCAGGAGACGGAGGCGACCACGATGACATCTCTTCTCTCGAGAAGCGAACTCGTCGCACTGTGACGCATGCGGTCGATCTCGTCGTTGATATCGCAGTCTTTCTCGATAAACGTATCCGTCGAAGCGATATAGGCTTCCGGCTGGTAGTAATCATAGTAGGAAACGAAGAATTCCACGGCATTTTCCGGGAAGAAGGCTTTAAACTCCGCAGCGAGCTGTGCCGCCAGCGTCTTATTCGGTGCGATGACCAGTGTCGGACGCTGGGTCCTCTCGATAATGTTCGCCATGGTAAATGTCTTACCGGAACCGGTGACACCCAGAAGCGTCTGGCACTTCGCGCCATGCGCAAGCCCGTCGATCAGGCCCTCGATCGCCTGGGGCTGATCTCCTGTCGGAGCAAATGGGGAGTGGATCACAAATCGGTTCTGCTGCTTATTTTCCATGGTAAATCCGTACATGCTTTCGAACATATTTTCGTTTAGTTCAGTATAACACCGGAGACATCTTTTGTCTATAACAAGTCAGGTGCTGCATACCGGTTAAAACGCGACACGCAACACCTGACAAAATATTCTTTCAATAACTCAATAAACGATTCAGGAGTTATTCCTGCATTATCCAACTTGGTCCACCACCAGGATCCTTTCGATCGGTACCTGGAATGTTACGGAAAGTACGACCAGGTTGTCGATGGTGGGCATCGAAACACCGCGCTGCCACTTGTAGATGGCCTGAGGCGTTGCAAATCCAAAAATATCCTGAAGATCCCGTACGGACAGTCCCGCATCCTCGCGAAGCCGAACGATATTACATCCGGTCTCTTCCATGTTGATGATTGGTAGCATAGGTCATTCCCCCATTCCTTTGTAAAAAATAATTAGATTAAAAGATAAAAAAACCGCTTTTCCACAAGATCTGGAAAAGCGGTCGTGTTCCTAAACGACTTTTTCGTGAAACCCTATCATACTGAACGTTTCACAAATGCTTTTCCATATTTGTCCGCAAGATGACGATGCTTAAAGTCACAGGCACAAACACCCACGACGGACCATGCGGCTTTTGATGTAATCGTATAAGTGTTGATCGTAATAATGTTTTTCATCCGTGAAACGCTCCTTTCTTTAAATTTATGTGTTCGAATGTTCTTCGATACTAGTAATGTACCACTATGATTTTTATTTGTCAGTATACCTGCGGTATAATTTCTCAACAAATTTTCCTAACTTACAGTATCAATCGTTATAGTACATGTACATGTAACAGTCAGCCATGTTCTCAACGCACACGAAACACACCAGTGTTCCGGACTTTACGGGACCTACGATGACCCAGGAGATCGATGTCGGATCCGGAATCAGTTTCGTCCCGGAAAACAGTGCATACTTCTCAGCGCTGTAATCTGCCAGCGAGATCTCATGGTAATCGTCGCCCAGCATCGCCTGCATATCGGTAATGACCACATTCATGTTATCCGCCGAATCGATCCGGACTTTCGCCTCAAATCCTGTCCGATGGAAAAGAGATCCGTAGGCGACATACTTCTCGATCTTGCAGTAGGATGGGATCGAATAACCCGTCTTTTGCTTGATCACGCGCTCTTTTTGATCCAGAACGAAGAATACGATCAGGACCGACACAAGGACCAGAAGGACCGAAATCATAATGATGTTTTTCTTTCCGCTTCTCATTATGTATCCTTTCCGAAAAGACGCTGCGCGTTCTCTGTCGTGATCCTGGCCATCTCCTCGGCAGGTATCTCCTTCAGTCTCGCCATCTCTTCCACTACATACTTCACATATGCGGGCTCGTTTCTATGTCCTCTATGCGGGACCGGCGCCATATACGGAGAATCCGTCTCGACTAAAAGCCGGTCCAGCGGGCACATACGGATCACGTCCGGTGCTTTTCGCGCATTTTTAAACGTGATCGGCCCGTCAAAGCCGAGGTAAAATCCCATGTCCAGAAGGATCTTCGCCGTCTCCACGGAACCGGAGAAGCAGTGAAGCACGCCCGGATCTTCGCGGAGAAGATGCTGGTCATATAAAGACTTCAGAATAAAAAGCGTGTCCTCACAGGCATCTCTTTCGTGGATCACCGCCGGCAGATCATACCGGTAGGCAAGTCCCATCTGATAGATAAACGCCATGGCTTCGAACGCCGGGGAGCAGTCATCGTAATGGTAATCCATACCGATCTCTCCCACCGCCACGATGCCGAGCTCTTCCTTCTTCTTGAGCCACTGTTCGAGCTGCCATTTCGCCTCTTCGTTAAAAGAGGTGGCATCCTCCGGGTGAACGCCCACCATGCAAGAAAGCTTCACACCGGATCCGCTTTTGGCGGATCTGACATCCAGCGAGATCGCACTGTCCTCGATCGTCGAACTTGCCAGCAGGATATGCGTCACGCCGGCATTCTTCGCATTTTCCAGCACCGCATCAATGTCGTCTTTGTATTCTTCACGCCAGTTCAGATGAGCATGCGTGTCAAAAATCTCCATCGATCAGGAAACCTCCGCTCCCGGCTCAACGCCTTCCGGAACAGACAGGAGCGCATAATCGCCGTTTGGCTTCTCTGCACAGAGGATCATGCCGTAGGAATCAAATCCGCGGAGCTTTCTCGGTGCGAGGTTGGCGACCCATACGACCATCTTTCCGACCATTTCTTCCGGAGTATAGTACTGGGCGATACCGGAAAGCACCTGCATCTTTCTGTCACCGACATCAAGCTGCATGCGAAGGAGCTTATCCGCCTTCGGGACTTTCTCGCACTCGAGGACTTTCGCTGCACGAAGCTCGAGCTTGGCAAAATCGTCGTAAACGATCTCATCCTTATGCTCTAAGACCTTTCCCTGAGCAGCAGCGAGAGCCGCCTCGGAGATCTTCCCGAGCTCTTCCATCTCTTTTTCCATATCCAGACGCGGGAAAAGAACTTCTCCCTTCTGTACGGTAACATCAGCAGCAAGTGCGCCGACCTTATCGGAAGCATCCCAGACACATACGTCCTCGGATGCTCCGATCTGCTTCCAGATCTCCGGACAGGTGTTCGGCATAACAGGGTTCAGAAGGATCGAGCACATACGGATCGTATCGAGCAGGTTGTAAAGAACAGTCGCCAGACGGATCTTCTTGCTCTCATCCTTGGCAAGTACCCACGGAGCATTCTCATCGATATACTTGTTGGCACGTGCGATGACCTTGAAGATCTCGGCCAGTGCAGAAGAGATATGCAGTGTCTCGTAGTTCTCCTCAACGAACGGACGAAGTGCTTTTACCATATTGAGGAGTTCATCGTCGAGCGGATCAGCCTCGCGCTCGGCCGGAAGTGTACCGTCAAAATACTTGATCGCCATGGCGACAGTTCTGGAAACGAGGTTTCCTAGGTCGTTGGCCAGATCCGTATTGATGCGCTGCACCATCTGTTCGTTCGAGAACGGGCAGTCTGCACCGAAAGGCATCTCACGGAGGAGATGGTAACGGACAGCATCCACGCCGTAGCGGTCCGCAAGAATAAACGGATCGATAACGTTACCTGTAGACTTACCCATCTTGGCACCGCCGAAAGTGATCCAGCCGTGACCGTAAATATGCTTCGGGAGCGGGATATCCAGAGCCATCAGCATTGCCGGCCAGATGAGAGAGTGGAAACGGATGATCTCCTTGGCCATGACGTGAATGTCTGCCGGCCAGTACTTTTCGAAATCATGATATGTGTTATTTCCATAGCCCAGCGCCGTGATATAGTTGCTGAGCGCGTCGATCCATACATATACGACGTGCTTCTCATCGAAGGTGACCGGAATACCCCACTTAAAGCTCGTACGGGATACGCAGAGGTCCTCCAGACCCGGCTTGATGAAGTTATTGATCATCTCGTTGACGCGGGACTTCGGCTCAAGGAAGTTTCTCTCCTCGTCAAGGAGCAGTGCCTCGAGTCTGTCGGAGAACTCGGAGAGCCTAAAGAAGTAAGCTTCTTCTTCTGCATCGACAACTTCACGTCCGCAGTCCGGACACTTGCCGTCCTTAAGCTGGCTCTCTGTCCAGAAAGACTCGCACGGTGTGCAGTACTTTCCGACGTACTTGCTTTTATAGATATATCCTTTATCGTAGAGAGCCTTAAAGATGTTCTGTACAGACTCCACATGATACGGATCGGTCGTTCTGATAAATCGGTCATATGTGATGTCGAGGCGCTCCCAGAGTTTCTTGAAGTTAGCGACGATCTCATCGACATACTGTTGCGGAGTAACGCCTGCTTCCTGTGCCTTCTTCTCGATCTTCTGGCCATGCTCATCTGTACCGGTCAGAAACATGACATCAAAACCCTGCATTCGCTTATATCTGGAAACTACGTCGCATGCGAGCGTCGTGTAGCAGTGTCCAACGTGCGGGTTTCCCGACGGGTAATAGATCGGTGTAGTGATGTAATACTTCTGTTTTTCGGCCATTTTGATATGCGCCTCCTTTTATTTTGCAAATTGCATCTTGTAATTATATCAACTTTATATAGGAAAAATCAATTCAGATGTCCGTTTAATTGTGATAGAATCGTCGTATCCGATCAAAGGAGAAAGGAAGATCCTATGTTCTTCATCGTCTGTGCCCTTACGGCCGAAGCCAGGCCCCTGATCTCCGCCCTTTCACTCCGAAGGGACGATACCTCATGCCCGTACGAGACCTATTTTTCCGAGGATAGTTCCTGCGTGCTCTGTATCTCCGGCATGGGACCTATCGCCGCATCTTCCGCCACCACGTATCTTCTTACGCGGTTCGGCACGAAAAACGAGACGGATTTTCTGATCAATTTCGGTTCCTGTGCGGGAAAAGATCCGGGTCTTCACCTGATCCATAAGATCACGGACAGCACGACGGGAAGGGACTTCTACCCGGACATGCTTTACGACCTTTCCACCTGCGGACTTCCTTCTTCCTCGGAAAAAGCACTGGTCACGGTAAGTAAAGTCGTCGCATCTTTAGAAGATCCGGAGCTTCTTTATGAGATGGAGGCCTCAGGGATCTTCCAGGCAGCTTCCCGCTTTCTTCCGCCTCACAGGATGCTGTTTTTAAAATATGTTTCCGACCAGGGCGTGGATGATCCGAAGAAGATCACTTCCGCGATGCTTCAGGAAGGCGCCGAAAAGCAGACCAGTACGGTCCTTTCCGTACTAAAAAAACTGGAGGAAGTCTGTAAAGAAGAGCCATCCGTGGATGAAGATCTTTTTCTTTCGACTGCACTTTCCCTTCGTCTTAGCGAGACGATGCGCTACGAACTACATCAGCTGTTCGAATACGCGCTGACAGAAAATATCGATATCCGCCCGATCCTGGACGATTTCGAAAATCAGGGACGTCTCCCCGCGGGATCAAAAAAAGAGGGAAAGGCGGTGCTTTATGAGCTCAGACAAAAGCTTATATAACTTTCCCTTCTCCCATATCTATGTCGAAGAAAAAGCGAAGGAGCATCCCCTTACGAAGGAGATCCTGTCCCGGTATAAAAAATCGCAGATCATTCCGATCCGTCACCATAAAGATGTTTTCAACCGTCCGCGCCAGAGCTTTCTGCTCCAGAAGATCGCGCCTTCCCTTATCCTGGCCAGGAACCCCGGAGTCTCCGTTTTTAAAGGTGCGCCGGTCTGTCAGGATTTCGGATATGATCACTTCTACTACTGCTCGACGGCCAGAAACTGTATCTTCGACTGCGAGTACTGTTTTCTCCGCGGTATGTACGGTTCCGGAAATGTCGTCATATTCCTCGATCTCGAAAATACCTTCTCCGAAGTCGAAGCGTTACTGAAAGAACATCCCGTGTATCTCTGTGTCTCTTACGACACCGATCTTCTCGCGCTGGAAAACCTGACAGGATCTGTCGCCCGCTGGATCGAGTTTACAAGAGAGCACGAAGACCTTACCATCGAGATCCGTACCAAATCTTTCCGAAAAGACATTTTCGAGAAGATCCCGCCCTGCGACCGGGTGATCTTCGCCTATACACTTTCCCCGCAGGAGATCATCGACAGATACGAAAAAAGGACCGCCTCTCTTTCCGACAGATTATCCGCAGCCTCTTTTGCGATGGAGAAAGGATTCCCGGTACGGCTTTGTTTTGACCCCCTTATCTACTGCAAAAACTGGAAAGATATATATTCATCTATGTTTTCCGAAGCCCAAAAATACATTGATTTTCATCAATTAAAGGATGTCAGCGTGGGATCTTTCCGCATCTCCTCGGAATACATCCGCAAGATAAGAAAAGACTTCCCCGGATCTTCCATCTGCCAGTTCCCGTACGAGAACCACGGCGGGGTCATGGAATACCCGGAAAACATAAAAAACGAGATGGAAAATACCGTTGTAACACTGTTACAAACCTTGATATCTAAGGAGAAGATATATAGAATCGATCTTGAGGAGAATATATAGGGAGGGACTATATAATGGATGACATTCGGCTCAACAATGAACGGAAACTGAATCCGGAACAGGTGAGGAACTGTCCGAAATGCGGCGCGACACTTCTGTCCGAAATATGCCAGTTCTGCGGCACTTATATCGGAAAAGTCGCCACTGCTGATCTGACTCCGGAGTACCCGCTCGTGGAGTGTAAGAGTGCTCGGCTCAATTTCTGGAATGTGGGCTTTCCCCTTATATTCGGTTCGATCTTTTCACTTGCCAGCATCCCTTTTCTCGGCATTATCCCTGTGACGAACGAGTCGTCGGCTTCCGAGGGTTCCATGAAGCTGTTTGCCCTGCCGTTTCTTCTGATTGGCTTAGGGTCGATTCTTTTTGCCGTCTATAAACTCTTCCGCATCCTTCAGGTGCATACCAAAGGGACCGTCCGAAGCGGAGTCGTATACGGATATATGGATGACACGGTGGCCTATAACGGCGTAAACGGCCAGAAGATCAAGATCCTCCTGGATACCGCAGAAGGTAAGAAATTCATCCTTCTTCCGCTCGGCACCACCTCCAAGACACATGAGGTGAACAGCGCGGTAGATGTTAAGCTTTATGACAAGTATGCGGTCATACTGACCAAGAAGACCAACTGGTAATGAGGTGGAAAAATGAAAAAAACGGCCATCGTCACAGGAGCTTCTTCCGGGATCGGAAGAGCGATCGCTGAAGTTCTTCTTCAAATGGACTATGAAGTCTATGGTTTCGGAAGGGATTTTTCCGACTGTAAAAACATAACGGATCATCGATCTTTTCGAAAAGTCGAAATGGATCTTCTTCAGACCGGAAAGCTGGAAGAAGAGATCCGGAAGATCTGCAAAGGGAACACCATCGATCTTCTCGTCAACTGTGCCGGTGTCGGTTACTACGGACTTCACGAAGAGATCTCCGGGAAAAATATCTCTGAGATGGTAAGGACCAATCTTGAAGTGCCTCTTCTTCTCTGCCAGCTTCTTTTACGAAAGCTCAAGGTGAGCCATGGAACGATCATTAACATCTCTTCGATCACCGCAAATCAGAGTAATCCCCACGGAGCCGCATATGGCGCAACCAAAGCGGGACTTCTGAGTTTTTCACGAAGTCTTTTTGACGAAGCGAGAAAATACGGGGTAAAAGTAACGACGATCCTGCCGGATATGACCGATACGGATCTATATAGAAATGCGGATTTTACGTGTTCTTCGGAAGAAAATGCCCGGCTCTTGCCGGAAGATGTTGCTGCGGGCGTCCGGTTTATCCTGTCCTCCGACCCTCATATGACGATCCAGGAATACACCATCCGCCCGCAACTTCACCGTATCGAGAAGAGAAATTAGGGGTAATTTCTTTCTTTCAAATTCAGTTCAGGATCAAGGGGAACTCCGGGAACGAAGTTCCCCCAAAACCCCATGGCAAGTGTCAGCTTTTACCAGGTCCCCAAGTGATCATGGTGATGACTGGTTTGTTGCTGTTATAATCCACATAGTGATCTTTCATAGTGCTGTCATAGAGGCCAAGGTTATAGGAATCCGGAGACATGTCTGTGAATGTTACATGTCCCCATCCTGACTTCGGACCAGCCCCAATAACTACGATCCGATAATCATAAAGTCCATCTTGTCCGGCATCTGTCTCAACTCCATTTTTCGAGACGAGATTGATCGCTTTCACACGACCTCCATCTCCAAATGCGATAATGCCAGAGAGATCAGTGTACAATTCGTCCCCATACTTAATTGCCACTTGCTGACCCGGATGCAATCCTTCAGTTGAAACTGCCACCCCTCTTAAGGGATCAACGCATACAAAAACAGCGAATTCTTCATTCGTACTCATGGTGAAATCCTCCTTGTTAACTTGAAAATTCGTTACTTATCACCAGAGCTTGCGCGCTTGCTCCTGATTTCCTGATAATGGCGAATAGCAAAAGTGATGGTTACGCCAAGGGCGAATCCGATGACCGCCGAGAGGACAAATCCACCGGCTTCTTTCGGAAGAATGAAGGAACCATATACCGACTGCTCATCAGATACTGCTGTCGCAGAGAACGCACTGATCACGATCATGAGAGCAATAAAAGACGTGATCGTGGATACCGTCAGCGCATACATGACCTTGCGGTCGTGTCGTCTGCGGATACGATTTCCACGTCTCTGAATCTCTTTTAAAGCTTCTTCAGTCGTATATTTCATACAATCTCCCTTCATCTTCTCCTGCCTTTCACTTACTTAATGTCAGCAGAGAAGATTTTTACTCACCTGTTTTTACAAAATTTTTATTTTCTTTTTCTTCCTCATCCTGTTGGTTTATTTCATGATAGATCAAATAAAGCACAACCGCACAGACCATGGGAAGAGCATAGCCGATATAGGTCGGTATTCCCGGCTCGGAGACCAGGAGGTTATAAAGCCCGTGGAAGGTCATCGACAGGGAAAGCACGCCGAGAAGTCCCGCAAGGGAGAACAGCTGGTAGTTCTTGATCAGGCGAAGACCCATCGCCAGTGCCACCATGGTCACAAGATGCATAACGCCGACGGCAGATCCGCGGACAAGTACGTAGGCCAGATTCTGTGCACCCGACGAAAGGATAAAGCAGCAGTTCTCAAACGTAGCGAATCCCGCCCCGATGCCGATCGCGTTCGGCTGGATCTCCTGCGGGTTCGATTCAAATACAAAATAGACAAAAAGGACCGGCAGGAATTTCATGAGTTCTTCCACGATCGGCGATAAAAAGATAGAGGTATCTTCTGCCGAATAGCCGGAAGACAACGTAAAATACCCGCTGATATATGCCGACAGAAGGCAGACGATCATGCCCACCAGGAAAGAAGCGATAAAACGGCTGGTGCTTCTTTTTGTGAAAAGAAGAGAGATCGCGAGCGGCACAGCAATACAGATAAGAACGTTTTCAGCGTATACCATCACTTACCCTCTCTTTCCTTACAGACTTATACATAAGCGGGATCGCCAGCGTATTTGCGAGCGTTGCCATATTATAGAATATATCCGAGAAGGAAAACATCGCAAGCATCGTCCACAAAAAGAACAGAAAAGTCAGGAACATATCGTTTTTCTGTATGCATCGAAGTCCGATCCATGTCGAAACGAAAAAGATCATAAGTGTATTACTCAAATTGATAGTCTCATAGAACATTCCATCCGTCCAGAAACACATGAAGTGCAGGACCACTATGACGGCAGCCAGGATGATCAGCACGGCCCGTTCTTTAACAGGAAGAAGATTTCTGCTTCGGATACCGCGGACCAGAAGCCACAGAAAATAGATATACGGGAGTCCGAAAACCGTATCCTGCATCCATTCTCCAGACCATAAGATCCAAAGAGCGATATTGGCGCCGATATAACATGTAGCAAATAGGATCTCCCAGGAGATCTTCTTCTTGTCAGGGAGTGCTTTCTCCAGACCTGTAGCAAGAAGAAGGATCATGGCACATTCGGCAAACTCATTTGCCGCAAACGGCATTCTCGTATCCGGACGAAGACTGTCATACGCGAGCCAGTAGAGATCACTGAGAAGATAGCTCACCATAGCCAGACAGAAAAGAACAGAAATGATACTGCTCTTTTTTAAAATCATAGCATTCACGGCTGGAATAATGACCGCAACAATGAAAACCACCTGCAGGATGGTCAGTATAAGCTCAAAGATCGTTAGAAGGCTCATTTCTTATTAGTCTCTCGTCTGCCTTTCTGCACATGAAATGCAAGCAAGGTGCAAAATATGCCCAGCACGAAAGCTACTACACCCGTGATCACGTATCCCATGTTTCCCACGAAGACCCCATCCTTTCCAATTCTCTGCGGAGTGCCGCTTTTCCCCTGGCGGAAAGATTATATGTCTGTTTGACCGATTTTTTAATTACCCGGCTGATCTGTTCCGGTTTCAGATCCTCAAAATACATAAGGTACAGGACCTGTCTGTACTGCGGATCGATCTTCTCAAGTGCATTAAACAGTTCTCGTTTGGATTCACTCTGAATAAGTGCAGTTTCCGGCTGTTCACCCGGATCCTTTATGTCTACGTCGATGTCATCATCAGACATTACAAAACGGCTCTTCTTTCGAAGGAACTGACGTGCTTGATTCTTCGCAATCGCGAAAAGCCAGGTCTTAAAGGTCGCTTCTTTGCGTTCGATATATCTGCAGGTTCCGGAAGCAAGTACAGCAAAAGTATCCATCATCAGTTCTTCCGCATCGTCAGAATCTCCGACGATTCCGAAGAGGAAAAGCATCAATCCGTTCCGATACTTTTCGAAAAGAACGCCTAAATCATCCGGATCTTTTTCCGAAAGAAAACGAGTATAAATTTGCCCATCTGTTTCGGTCAAGAAATCCGCCTCCTTCCAAGAAACAACCCTGTATTTAATAGTAACATTCTTATATATAAAAAATCAATTCCGAAGCACCCTGAATGAGAAAAAAACAAAGAAAACAGCATCCAAAGAGAGAACTCTTCAGATGCTGTCTGGTCTTCATTTCAAAACTGCCGTTAAACCGGCTTTCAGTTCTTTAACTGTTTGCGTTTCCGTTTCCGTTACTGCCGGTACCTCTCATCGCATCGAACACTTCCTTATCCGCAAAGGAGACCTTGACGGAACGGATGAAGTGATCGTTCGAATTGGTACGCAGAAGCAGGTTGATGATCGTCTCGGTGACCGGAGCCGTCTCCATCTGGGAGAATGCTTTTCGGATCGTCCAGACGGCATCGAGTTCTTCCTGGGACATAAGGAGGTCCTCACGGCGGGTACCCGACTTGTTGATATCGATCGCCGGGAAGATACGCTTCTCGGAGAGTTTTCTGTCGAGGTAAACTTCCATGTTACCTGTACCCTTGAATTCCTCGAAGATAACTTCGTCCATTCGGGAACCGGTCTCAATAAGAGAGGTGGCAACGATCGTCAGACTTCCGCCGTTCTCGATGTTTCTCGCCGCACCAAAGAAACGCTTCGGTCCATAGAGAGATCCCGGATCAAGACCACCGGAAAGCGTTCTGCCGGTAGGTGTGATCGTCAGGTTATAGGCACGGGCCAGACGCGTCATGGAGTCAAGGAGGATCACGACATCCTCACCCATCTCGACAAGACGCATCGCGCGCTCGAGAACGAGCTCGGTGACACGCGTATGGTTCTCCGGTTTCTTATCAAAAGTGGAATAAACAACTTCGCCCTTGATGGAGCGCTGCATGTCGGTAACTTCCTCCGGACGCTCATCGATGAGAAGTACGATGAGCTTGGTCTTCGGGCTGTTCTGTGTGATCGCGTTGGCGATCTTCTGAAGAAGGATCGTCTTACCGGCTTTCGGCGGAGAAACGATCATACCACGCTGACCTTTACCGATTGGAGAAACGAGGTCGATGATACGTGTGGAAAGCTCCTGCTTTCCGGTCTCCAGACGGAATCTCTCATCCGGATAGATCGGTGTCAGTCTTTCAAAATGCGGACGCTTGCCGAGGTTTTCGATCTCGACATCGTTGACGGTCGTGATAAAGCTTAATGCCAAGTTCTTATCCTGACCTCTCTTCGGCAGGGCAAATCCCTTGATCTGGTCACCCATGCGAAGTCCGAAACGGCGGATCAGATTCGTCGGAACGAATACATCCTGCGGAGAAGGCAGATAGTTCTCTCTTCTGACAAATCCATAACCGCCTTCCGAAACGATCTCCAGGATACCCGTAAACTCGATAGGCTCGATCTGCGGTTTATTATTCTCCGGAGCAGCTTCACCCTCTGAAGGCTTCTCTTCTCCGTTTGCATTTTCTCCTTCAGCTGCCGGCGCTATCTCATTGGCCGGACGGATCTCAAAAGATCTGTGACGGCCCTTCTTATTCTTGCCGGACGGCTTCTGGTTCGCATTTTCCTTCTTTTCTTCGGTCTTTTCTTCCGAAGGCTTTTCTTCCTCTTTTACAGGGGCCTCGGCAGGCTCTTCGGAAGGCTTTTCTTCCGTCTTTACTTCTTCCGAAGCTTTCTTGCCCTTTTTGCCTCTAGGCTTTTTCTCCGGGGCTTCCGGCTTTTCTTCTTTCTTCTCGGAAGTTTCAGAAGGAACAGTTTCTTCCTTCTTTTCTTCCGCAGCAGCTTCAGAAGGCGCTTCGGTCTTTTCCTTCTTCTTTTTGGAAGTGGACTTGGAAGGTGCTTTTTCTTCCTTCGGCGCTTCTACGGATTCCTCCGCCTTCGCCTTCGTTTTCTTCGTCTTTTTGGGCGCAGCCGGCTTTTCAGGAGCTGCCGGAGCTTCAGAAGAAACTTCTTCCTTCGGCTCTTCCTTCTTTTCAGAAGAAGCTGCTTCGGCTTTCTTCGCAGGTGCCTTTTTCTTCGGCGCTGCTTTCTTCGCCTTCGGTTTTTCTTCTTTTACGGAAGCTCCTTCGGAACGCTTCTGCTCTGCGTCAAGAAGGCTTGCCAGTTCCTTCTGGCTCATGGATTCCGCCTGTTCCGGTGTTACCAGCTGGAACGCCAGAGCGATTGCGGAAAGTGCCTCTTTGCTTTTTGCAAAAAAATCTTCTTGGGCCACAAATTTACCTCACTTGTACTAAATTGGATCGTTCTTTATATGAAACATCTAAAAAGGCATACAGATAGCCCTTTTAAGTGAAACATCTTATTGGATAACAAACTGCGAAACGATTTACACCTCATCTGTATTGCTATTTTCTCCTCAGCGAGAAAACTATGGAACGCAATACATCATCTAAACTGCTGTTATTATAAGTGTTCTCCCGCCGCATTGTCAACCGAATCGCATTTCCCGGAATATACAAAAAGACCGGCGGTCTATTCCGCCGGTCTTTGATTTTCTGATAAATGATCCGGATCAGGTATCGCCGAGAGCAGCAAACTTGTCCATCATGCCGAGTGCCTTACCAGTACCGATCGCAACGCAGGAGACCGTGTCCTCTGCAACGCAGACATCGATACCGATCTTCGTCGCGAGCATTCTGTCGAGACCATAAAGGAGTGCACCACCACCGGTCATAACGATACCGCGCTGGGAGATATCTGCCATGAGCTCCGGTGGAGTTCTCTCAAGAACGGAGTGAACAGCATCGAAGATCGCCGCAACCGGCTCTTCAAGCGCTTCGAGCATTTCGGTGGAAGAAACGGTAACTGTCGCCGGAAGACCGGTGATCAGGTTTCTGCCTCGAACGTCCATCGTCATTTCTTCTTCTCTCGGATATGCGCATCCGATGTTGATCTTCAGTTCCTCAGCCGTCTTCTCACCAATGAGGACGTTGTGCTTACGGCGAACGTGCTTTACGATCGCTTCGTCGAACTTGTCGCCCGCGACCTTCAGGGAGAAGTCAACAACAGGCTCACAAAGGGAGATAACAGCGATATCTGTCGTACCACCGCCGATATCTACGATCATGGAACCGCAGGCCTTTGTGATATCGATACCGGCACCGATAGCGGCAGCGATCGGCTCACGGATCAGGAATACGTCTTTTGCACCGGCATGACGGCAGGCATCCTCAACAGCTTTCTGCTCAACCGGAGTAATGACCGACGGAACGCAGACAACGATCGTCGGACGGAAATATGTCGCACGGATGCCCTGGCAGACTCTTCCGATGAAAGCTTTGAGCATAACTTCTGTCACTTTAAAGTCGGAAATAACACCATCACGAAGCGGACGGATCGCCTCAACGACACCCGGAGTTCTACCAAGCATCAGGGAAGCACTCTCACCTACTGCGAGAACGGTACCTGTCTTCGTATTTACAGCAACGACGGAAGGCTCCTTGAGAACTACGCCTTTACCACGTACATAAATAAGGACACTGCTCGTGCCCAGATCAATTCCGATATCTAATCCTAAGCCCATGATCTACACCTCATCATATATAAGAAAATACGCCAGTGCGTATTGTTGTGCACAAATAAACATGTTAATGATACAATAAATGTACTTATCTTTCAATGACGCAGGATTGCATTCATTTTACAAATTGGGGTGAAAATGTGAAGAATCTATTGGCATATCTGCTCATGCTGTGCGGGATCGTAGCCTTTTTCTTTGATGGCATCCTGCCCTCCTGTGTCATTTTTGTCCTTTCACTCCTCGGATACATCTCGATGCCCTTCTTCGCAAGAGCTCTCGTGGACGGTTTTTTTCTTACATCCAACACCTACAAGCACTTCCTTCGCATCGCATTTACCGCCTATCTTACGCAGGCGTCTTTCCTTCTCGTTTATATCCTCTGGGAAAAGGCTCCGCAGCCGAAACGCTTCAACATCGTTTTCACCTGGCTTTTGGCATATATCGTCATGTACGGGGTGGAACTTCTGGTTTCTCTTCCGAGAGACCGCGTAGCATCCATGAATCTTCTCAATCCGAACCAGGTCTCCCACAGCACCCGCTATGGTGTCGTGATTTCCTCTTCGGAATCAAATAATCTTCCGAAGGGCATGAAGATCCCGAAGTGGCCGAGAACGACGCTTCACGGCCTGGCCATCGTTCTTTTTGCGCTTTGCATGATCCTGATCACATTCCTTCCTTTGACCATGTCCCTGATGTCCGTCACATGCGTACTCATCTTCTACTTTCTCCACCGCTGGAAGATCGACAACCGTGTTTTCGTCGCCACGATATTCTATGCCGCTTTTGCCGCTTGTTATACCTACCTGTATTTTCGCATGACCGGGATCATCACCCTGGAGAGCTTTGCTCTTCTGGGATTTCTTATCTGCCTTTTGCTGCCAAGTAAAAAGCGGAAGAAACCGAAGTGGTTCTACCGCCTGTTCTACCTCTTCTACCCGCTTTCGATCCTGCTGTGCGGATTTATCGCATATCTGTTCAGCTGATAGAAAAACCTGTCTTTTTATAGTCCTTATTTTCCGTCTTTTGAAGCTTTTCTGTAGGTGTACTCTTCTTTTGAGTCTCCGACTGTTCTCGACCCTTCAGGCGCGTTTTCGTACCCTTCCAGTTCCCGATAATGGAATTCATCTATCGTTCCGTCCGAATTCCTCTTATATCGGTGCTCTTCAATAATATAAGAACCTGCGGTCACAATATACTCGTCTACGACCTTTGTCTTGACCGGATACTTTTCAAGATGCTCCATAACATCATTCAGAGTCGCTTCATCGCAATCAATGATCGTCAGATCCAGACAATGATCTACCGTATTGACCCCGCCACCCATAACCTTTCGGCTCCAGTGGATTTCATCGCCGGGATGCGCTGTTCTTTCGTCAACGATCTCCTGCAGGAAAGCTTTTAATTCCTCCTCGGAATAGATCTTCGTCGTCGTTTTCTCCGTAGGATCTTCGGTAGTTTTATTCGTATTCCGGCCGCAGGAAACAAAGTGAACAGATAACACCAAAGAAAGGATAACAGCTAGGATTCTTCTCTTTTGTTTCAAATTAACCGGCTCCTTTCAAGAAAAACAGTGTACTGATTCCACATTTTTAGTATAGCAGGAACAAAAAGGTTTTCATAGTCACGACTCCCGTAAAAAAGGACGGCGTTACTTCGCCGTCCCTGTGTTTACTGCTTTTTGCACTTCCCATTGTCGGATATCCGCCAGTGCTTTTTCCATATTGATCTTCGACTCCCAGAGCTGCTCATTCGAACATAATTCACTTTCTTCGAGTTCAAAAAGCTGATTATCAATGTGTTGAAGGCCCGCACTAAGGCCGGTCAATCTTTCCTTAAGTCTCTCCATTTCCTCTATTTCCGTATACATGAGGCAACCGCAGTCTTCGGTATCTTTCAGTTTGTAGTTCTCATATTTTTTCAAAGTGACATCGTACTCTCTCTCCATGTCCTTCCTTTGGGAAAGCAGCTTCTGCCGTGCCTGTTTTCTTGGACTGACAGCCTGAAAAAGGCGTTCATATTCGGGGAGCATGTAAAGGAAGAGCTCAAAGTACGGGCGGTCCTCCGGTTCGCATGATGCAATGGCTTCCTCAACACGCGCCTTCAACGTCGGGATATGTACCTGGGGCATGACTTCCGAAGCCATTTCACTTGGAATACACGTCCACTTTGCTGCACAAAGGACACGACCGCGATGCGCAGCATAGCATTTCGGGTCTGACTTCAGGATATAGGCATAGATACCATCAGCTTTAATGAACTGCTTCTTTGAGAGAGCTTCCGCTGCTTCTGAAAAAGCGGTCTCATCCCGCACAAAATCAAAATCGAATGTCACTCCGCAAAACGGGCATTCATATAACTGACGGTCCAGGTTAATGATCAATTCTCCGCCGCAGGAGGTACATGACATGGAAGATATCATTGAGACCAAGGCCTGAGTTTCTTCAGAAAGCACTTCCTCATTCTTCTGAAAAGCGATCCTCTTCGGAGCCATCATTTTCAGATGATCATAAATCCCGGCAAAGCTCCTGTCGAACTTTTTCCGTTTTTCACTGTCATGAAGCGCCGCCTGGGACCTGGCCAGCATCCGTAAACGAAGGAGCTGGGAAAAATACGGTTTTCCATCCGGCTCGACGGCTTTCTCCGCCTGCCTCAGCGAATCTAAAGAGATCTGCATCATTTTCTCTGCTTTACGTAATTCCTCCGGACGGTTTATCTTACTCTCACAGAGAAGTTTTCCGCGGATTGCCGTAAAATTCTGCGGATCCTTTTTCAGGATAAATTCATACTTTTCGATAGCCGAATCATATTGCAGCATCTTCTGGGACGCTGCTGCCTGTTCGAGGATATCACGGGATCGGAAATACTCGTAATCGTAGAAAACACTGCAGTATGGACATTCATACTGCTGACGGTCGTTATGGACGATAAGTGCACCGCCGCACTTGGTGCAACTGTGGCTCTTTATCAGTGTCATGTCTCACTCGGACCTCCGGTAGCCTTCTGTGACAGTTCCCTGTCTGTTTCGATCTTCAGTATATCTCTCAGGTGCTTTTCGATCACCTTGATGGAGTGCTGCGCTTCCGTACTCAGTTTGGAGATCTCCTCGACGGTCTCACTTAACTGTTCATCGACGATCGATCTGCTGTCGTACACTTCATTTATCTCTTTTTGCACCGCATTCGCTTTCGCACTATAGTAGATTTCCTCAAGTAAGAAAATGCCGTCTTTTCTGCGCTTGTCACGCTCATCGAGATACTTATCCCTCTCATCTCTCAGGACATCCATCTCATCTTCGAGTTCACCTCTTGTCTTTGTCAGGCGCTGACTGTCTTTTCTGAAGCGGTTCGTCGGACTGATGTTGTTAATGTAGTTTTCATATTCCGGGAAGATCTTCCCGAATTCTTCAAAGTACGGTCTGTCCGCACTGTCGCAGACGGAAATGGCTTCTTCGACACGCTCTTTCATGGTCGGAATATGTGCTTTGCGCATATAGATCTCCGCATTCTTTGATGCGATCTTCATGCCTGTCCATTTCGCCGCGCAGAGGATACGTCCGCGAAGTGCGGTGAAGTTCTTCGGATCAACGGTAAGGATGTATGCATAGATCGCGTCCGCCTTGAGGAACTGGGACTTCGAAAGCGCTTCTTCCGCCTCGTCCATCGCTGTCTCATCGCGGATAAAATCGAAGTCGTAGGTCACACCGCAGAAAGGACATTCATATACCTGTCTGTCGAGATTGACGATCAGCTCGCCGCCGCAGGAAGCACAGGACTTTGACACCTTTAAGTTCACCTGAATAAGGCCGGATTCTTTCTGCTCATCGCTTCTTACTTTAACCTCTTCAGGCTCAAGTTCCGAAAGCTGCTTATAAAGCTTGGCGAACTCTTCTGAAAATCTCTTGCTTCTTTCTCTGTTTTTGGCGAGTGCTTCGGAGCGCTCCGCCTGAGTTTCAAATAACTGCTCGCGTCCCTTCTCGATCCGCTCTTTTTCCTGCTGGTTGGCGCGGGAATACTTTGCAATCTCATACATAAGGCGGATCTTGGAAAAATACGCTTTCTCTTCCTCTCTTGCATCTTCTTCGGCTTCACTAAGAGAGGCCGGCGTGATCCTTAAAACGTTCTCCGGCTTCGATAACTCGGACGGCCGGTTGATCTTCGCATCACAAAGAAGGATTCCGCGGAGCGCACGGAAACTATGGGGATCTTTCGTAAGGAGAAAATCGTACTTCTCTTTCGCTGACGCATACTGGAGCATCTTCAGAGAAGAATCTGCCTGATCAAGGATATCCCGGGACCTGAAATACTCGTAGTCATAAAAGACACTGCAATACGGGCATTCGTACTGCTTGCGGTCGTTATGGACGACCAGCGTTCCGCCGCATCTGGTACATGTGTGGCTCTTGATCAGTGTCATTTACCCAAAGTCCTCCGATATACCTTCGAAAACCCCAAAAACACGTCTAATGACTATAAAATGACTATACCGAAAAGATCGGGACATATCAAGAGATCCTGATCCCGTAAAAGGAAGTGCTATTTCCTGACGAGTTCCTAAATAAATATCGCGCGCGCGAAAAAATCTGCTATAATGTTGTCTCGTAAGTTTCTATATAAAGAGAGGTACATTCGATGGCTTATTCAACCGATGTTGATCGTAAATGGCAAAAGAAATGGGAAGACACCAAATTATATAAGTACGATCCGAACGGAAAGGGCGAGAAACTATACGTTCTCGAGATGTTCTCCTACCCGTCCGCGGCGAACCTTCACCTCGGTCACTGGTACAACTACTCCCTGACCGACTCCTGGTCCCGCATGAAGCGCATGCAGGGATATAACGTATTCCATCCGATGGGATTCGACTCTTTCGGTCTCCCGGCGGAGAACTACGCCATCAAGACAGGTATCCATCCGAAGGATTCCACTCTTCACAATATCGAGATCATGGAGCAGCAGCTCAAGAACATGGGCGCTACCTATGACTGGGATTATGAGATCGCCACTTGCAAACCGGAATACTACAAGTGGAACCAGTGGATCTTCTTAAGACTTCTGGAAAAGGGTCTGGCTTACAGAAAGAATGCACCGGTAAACTGGTGCCCGCAGTGTAATACCGTTCTTGCCAACGAGCAGGTCATCGACGGCGCATGTGAGCGCTGCCACACCGAAGTTGAGCACAAGAACATGACACAGTGGTTCTTCAAGATCACCGCATATGCCCAGGAGCTTCTCGACTGCCTGCCGCAGCTCGACTGGCCGGAAAAGACCAAGAAGATCCAGACCAACTGGATCGGCAGATCCGAAGGTACACAGATCTCCTTCCTCTGTGAAAAGAACGGCGAGCGCTTAAAGGACGAAGACGGCTCCGATCTGAAACTTTCCGTATTCACGACCCGTGCCGATACCCTGATGGGCGTCTCCTACGTCGTAGTTGCACCGGAGTCCCCGCTGTGCACACTTCTGACGACAGATGAGTGCAGAGAAAAAGTCGAAGAGTATCAGGCTTTCACCAAGAAGGCTTCCGATATCGACAGAATGTCCACCACACGTGAGAAGACCGGTGTCTTCACCGGATCTTACGCGATCCACCCGATCACCGGAAAGAAAGTTCCGATCTGGGCATCCGACTACGTAATCGCAACATACGGTACCGGTGTGGTCATGGCGGTTCCGGCTCACGATGAAAGAGACTTCGAATTTGCAAAGAAGTTCGATCTTCCGATCCAGAGAGTTATCGCTTCCAGCGCAGATGCCGAGGACGAGCTCCCGTTCATCGAAAAAGGCGTTCTCGTCAACAGCGGTGAGTTCGATGGTCTGAACTTCAAGACGGCGATCGATGCGATCATCGAAAAACTTGCGCCTTCGGGCATGGCGGAAAGAAAGATCAACTACAGACTCCGTGACTGGCTGATCTCCCGTCAGCGTTACTGGGGCACACCGATCCCGGTCGTTCACTGCGAAAAGTGCGGTGTCGTTCCAGTACCGGACGATCAGCTCCCGGTACTTCTCCCCTACGACGTAGAATTCCGTCCGGACGGAGAATCTCCGCTGGCCAAGTGCGCAGAGTTCATGAACACCACCTGCCCGAAGTGCGGCGCTCCCGCCAAGCGTGATCCGGATACCATGGATACATTCGTTGATTCTTCCTGGTATCAGCTCCGTTACCCGGATAACAAGAACGATAAGGAACCTTTCAACAGAGAACTCATCGATAAGATGTGCCCTGTAGATAAGTACGTCGGTGGTCCGGAGCATGCTGCCATGCATCTTCTGTACACACGTTTCTTCTGTAAGGCACTCCGTGACATGGGTTACCTTGATTTCGACGAGCCGTTCACATCCCTCGTTCACCAGGGTATCATCCTCGGACCTGACGGAAACAGAATGAGTAAGTCCAGAGGCAACACCGTTGCACCGGATCCGTATATCCAGAAGTACGGCTCTGACGTATTCAGAACCTATCTTGCATTTGGTTTTGCTTACACAGACGGTGGTCCGTGGAGCGAAAGCGGACTTCAGGCCATCGTTAAGTTCACCGGCCGTATCGACCGTCTCGTGGAAGATGTTAAGGGCATCGCAAAGGGTCAGGCTCTGCCGACAGACCTCAGCGAAGAAGACAAGGCTCTTCTTTACAGCCTGAACTACACCATCAAGGCCGTTACGACAGATACCGAAAGATTCCAGTTCAATACTTCCATCGCTCGTCTCATGGAGCTTCTGAACGCAATTGGCAAGTATCAGGGATCTGCCAATAAGAATGATGCCCTCCTGAGATCTACCGTGGAGACATTCCTTCTTCTCTATGCTCCGTACGCTCCTCACTTTACTGAAGAGCTCTGGGAGAGAATGGGCAACGAGTATTCTATCTTCAACCAGGCATGGCCTCTGTGCGATGAGAGCAAGCTCGTTAAGGATACCATCGAGATCGCGGTTCAGATCAACGGTCAAGTGAAGTTCAAGGTCAACATCGCTCCGGATGCATCTCAGGAGGATGTCGAGAAGATCGTTAAGGAAGACAGCCACCTCGAAGCTGCTCTTGCCGGAAGAAATATCGTGAAGTTCATCTACGTCAAAGGAAGACTTGCCAACATCGTTGCCAAGTAATTCTTTTTCGAACAATTACAAAACCAAAAGCGCCGTCTCAGAAATGAGACGGCGCTTTTTCGCGGTTTACTATGAATGATCTTTTTACTCTGCGATCAGCATCTGGTAAGGTTCGATTTTACGTACTCTTCTTGCCTGCAGCACTGCGAAGGCGAAGGAAAGAAGGATCATGGCGAAACCGACGATGACGATACCCGGGATCGGGATAGCGAAGGTACACTTCATGAGACCGAAGGAGATCATGATGAACTGCATATACGGATTCGCGATGAAGTAAGACACTACAGAGAACAGGATGACCGACAGGATAATGGTCGGCATGAAGGAGGCTGCCGTCTGAAGGATCAGGGACTTCGATGTGTAACCGATAGCCTTATAGATACCGTAGTCCTTTCTCTTGCTGAATACCAGAGAGCGGATCAGGAGGAACAATACCAGGAGGATCACCAGCGCGGAGATCAGACACATCGTCACGAGCATCAGGGTCGAGATTCCTTTGAAAGTGATCATAGATGCTTCGATGGACTTCACCATATTCATGCGGACTACCATTTTCTCACCGAACTTCTCTTCACAGGCATCCAGGATCGGATCGATCTGCTCATCGGTCTCAGTATCGAAGAGGAAACTCGTGGGCATCGATTCCAGATCGAGGATATGTGCTGCTGCCGCTTCCGACATAATGGCTTCATGACCGTCGTTATTCAGGCTCTGAATGAATCCTGTGATCAGGTAGGTATACTCCCTGCCGCCCAGATTGAGAGTGATCTCATCGCCGATCTTATACCCGTTCTGCTTGGCAAATTTACCGCTGACATTGACCTCGTTTTCGTGCTGGGCAAGTCTTCCCTTGTAGCAGACATCCTTATTGCTCTTTTGGGTCGGATCCTCATAGACCATCAGGTACAGAGAATCTTCCTGTCCGACATAGATCGAATCTTCACGGTATCTGCGGATATTTTCGACGCCTTTCTGAGAGGAAAGGAATTCAAATCCTTCTTCCCAGGTATCCTTGTCAAAAGTGACAACACCATCACAGATTTCCGGGATCATCAGGCTGAGGTTCGGGTTTCTGTTAAAGTTCTCGAACATCAGAAGTGCAATGACACAAATGAATACCATAAATCCAGCAACAAAGAATGTGATAATGTTCTGTCTCTTATTGTGCAGCATCGTCTTCAGAGAGAGGCTGGCATCAAGTCCGAAAACGGACTTGTCGAGCTTAATGCGGTTGGCTTTGAAGTTATGGCTTTCCACACCTTCACGAAGAGCAACGATGGGCTCGATCTTCTTGATCTTACGAAGTGAAAGAAGCGTGACCAGCACAGTAAGAAGTACGACGGTAGCAAAGGCTACAATGGTTGCGATCAGACTGAAAGAAACACTATAAGGAACACCCATCTGCGCAATGACCAGAGAAGAGATCGTCGGAGCCAGCAGGTAAGAAACGGCGATACCGATAACGGAAGCAATCAGAGCCAAAGTCAGGAACATCATCAGGACAGATCCCTTGATATTCCGACTGGTGTAGCCGATGGCCTTAAGCGCACCGATGGTCTTCATGTTCTCCTTGACATAGTTACTGATGCTGTTGACGATCATGAGAATGATGACTATGACGACAAGCATGGTAACCGCGAGAAAAGAACCCGCAATGATCAGCGACATAAATGTACGGGAGCCGAGGTACATGGAGACCGGCTGCAGCGAAACATTTGCAAGAGGATCATCTGTCTTCAGCTGATTGAGGACGCGGATGCGAAACTCCCCCATTTTGACGTCGTCCTGAAGTTCAAACACGACGAAAGAAGATTCACCGGCAACGCCGATCTTGGAGAGCATTTTCTCATACACTTCATCAGAGACACAGATCTCATAAAGACCGCTGTTATTGCATCCGCCATATACGGTGTTGAGAAATCCTTTAACTTTCAGGTCATAGTTTTCACCGGAGATAGAGATGTGATAGTCATCTCCTACGTGCATCCCGCCCGAGGTCTTAAACTGATACGGAAGGTAGATATAATCCCCGTTGATGGAAGCATCTTCTTCGGCGATCTCTGTACGCGCCATTGTCTTTTCCATCATGGATCCCATCCGGCAGACCTTTACGGAATTATCCATCTCGGAAGATCCGAACGGCAGGGATAAAAGAGGATAATACAGTGCTTTTTCCAGCTCGTATTTTTCTGCGCCCAGAAGGAGATCTGAAAGATAAGCATCATCAACTTTGAGAGTTTCACTTGAGACGTACATCATTCCGTCTCCGCCATCGAGACGCTCCGCTTCTTTTGCTGCGGTCGGATAGGTATCGGTAAAGAGGATCATGGCCAGAGAAAGAAGCATCGAGGCCAGGAGCATCAGACAGAAGATACCGATAGAACTTCCCTTATTCTTACGAAAGTGGGATTTCGCGAGCATTTTTTCTTTTGTCATGGTTACCACCCCATTCCGCCTAAGAAGTCACGAAGCTTCAGGTGACGCTCCTTGTCGCCGGAAACATACTTTCCGAGGTCACATTCACCTGCGATCTCACCGTCTTTGACGTAGAGGATACGGTTGCCGCGGCGTGCGGATGTGATATCGTGGGTAACCATTACGATGGACTGTCCATTATCATTCGCTTTTGTAAGAACGTCGAGGACATCCTTTCCGGTTGTCGAGTTCAAGGCCCCTGTCGGCTCATCCGCGAACACGAGCTTCGGCTCATTGATCAGAGCTCTTGCGATGCCGACACGCTGGGCTTCTCCACCAGAAAGCTGTGTCGGGAACTTGTTCCAGAGATTCTCATCGATATCAACAGACTTCAAAACTTCTCTTGCCTTCGCGCCTGCCGTCTTCTTATTCTTCTCGATAAGAAGAGCCGCGGCCAGAACGTTATCGAGAACGCTCATGGAATCTACAAGGTAAGTCTGCTGGAAAACGAATCCGCAGTTTTTTCTTCTGAAGACTGCGAGGTCATCCGGTGTTCCTTTCGTGATGTTCTTTCCTGCGAAAGTCACCTCACCGAGTGTCGGCTTGTCCATGCCGGACAAGGCATAAAGAAGAGTGGATTTACCGGCGCCAGATGCACCCATGATCACGGTAAAATCACCTTCATAAATAGAAAGATCGATGTTTCGGAGCACGTGCTGCTGCACACCGCCGTTAGAAAAAGTTTTGCAAAGTTTTTGTGTTTTAATAATTTCGTTCATAGCTTTCCGCCTCCTTATGGCACTATCATACTTTTTCAAGTCTTAAGTGCCTTTAAGGAACTCTTAAATCTTTCTTAATTCCAAAAAACAGAATAACAGAAAGCCGTGAAATCGAAAACTCAGCCGCCCACTTGGATGGTATCAAACACATCATATACTGAGACGCCATTGACCGAATTATCGTTTGCATCATACGAGAATCTATAGGTTTTGTTCTCACTTTCATCAAGATTCACATCTGAAAGGATAAGTTCTTTTGTCGTCGAGTCATAACCAATCACACAGACCGCGGTCCCCTTCTCAAGTGTACACTTATTCCAAGTTCCGCCATCGTTTTGAATCTTGGATTCCACATTTGTTTTCAGATAATACGGACCGTAAGCCCAGTGGAACAGCATATCCTGCGGATCCGCTTTGATCGGCTCGCCGGTAAATGAATAATAGACGCGTGAATCTGTTATACCCCATGAACTGCCAGAGTAGTGCTGATCTACCGATTCAAGCTTCATAATTTCCGGGTGATAATCAAAGACCCAATCCGCCAAACAACCTTCGGTCACATAATCGACCGTCCAGTCGTCGTTGATACGATAGATGACTTCACACCTGTCATCGGAACCACACAGGACTCCGAAATCCATGTAAAATCCGGTGGAGGTATGTGCTAGGTAGATATGGTAACCGGAATTTGATTGAACATCCGTCTTCACTCCCCTGATATCGACATAACTACCATTGGAGCCTTCACCCATACTGATCGTCTCGACTTTTCCATCGCCATTAATATCCCAGGATATCGTTCCAGATTCATCTTCAGAGATAATATAAGAATCCGGAACATTGAAAAAATAGCCCATGTTGAAACATTCCGGACAATTCACGGCAGAAACAAAATACCCATTAAAATATATTCCGTCATAATTGATTTGGAAATCGATAGTCCCGTCATTGATCATCGCAAATGTCTCATTCAGACGTTGCAGATCATATTCCGATACATAATCTTCAGAATAGATGAAAGATTCCAAATAGTTGTAGAGTGCGTCTTTATCCTTAACAACATCATCAAAAGAAATGATCTTTCCGGTTTTACTTTCAATGTTATAGTACTTCTCCGAGGAATTGTACGAATAATCAACATTTTCCCAACTACTAAACATAAAAGAAACGATTTGGTCGTCTGCACGTTTTATGTATATCGCATCGTCAAAAAGCGCTATCAACGATTCTCCTGCTGAAGGAAATGATTCCTTCAGTTCTGAAACCTTCTGAGCATAAAGCTTCTCATAACGCTCGCCTTCACTCGCAACGATCCCATCCAGAGTCTTTTGAAGTTCTTCAAAACCTTTATCATTCACAATGCATTTCAGATACTCACAGGAGATACGAACAATCTCATCATCTGTTCCCGGATCTTTTGCAGAGAAATTGTGGGAAACAGGATCAAGAGATATATCCAGGTTCTTATGTGACGCATCGATCGAGATCGAGTCCAGCGGAGTCGGCTTCCAGTTCGGATCACCTTTTCTTGTCGGTTTGCTCGTCTCTTCTGTTGTCTCTTCCGTCATCTCGATCGTGGTTTCTTCCGATGACGAAGCAGGCGTCTCTTCCGTCGGTTCATCAATGGATTCTATCTTCGATGTCTCATGATTTTTCGATTCCGTGGTCTCCGTCTTTTTGGTTTCCACTAACGTTTCCGTGGTCTCGGCTTTCTTTGCACATGCCGAAGAAGACAGAAGAAATGCGCTCATGAGAATAACTGCAACTATCTTTTTCATACCAACCTCCAAATGTTTCCCGGTCATATAGTTTCGGTCCATTTGTAAGTTAGACTCTTTAAGTCGCTTCTTTTTTTCTAAAAGAACAAATTATACTGTTCGGATCAGAAAGAGGACACGAAGGCCCGGATCTTCGTTCGTGATCAGGATATCGCCGTCCATCTCTTTTAGGAAGTAAGATGTCAGGTATAATCCGATTCCGGCGCCGTCTTTTCCTTCACTGTTGGCACCGCGCTTATACTTCTCTTTCAGTACGGCGACTTCCTCATCGGTGACGCCCGGACCGAAGTCACGAACGGCAACCTTGAGGTATTCACCTTCGATCTTGGCCTCGACCTTGATTTCCGTATCCGCGTACTTATAGGAATTGATAAAGACATTGTCGAAGGCCTGCTGCAGACGAAGCTTATCGGTAAAGACCGTGCACTCCGGGATCGTAAATCCTCCTGCGCGGCCTTGGAAGTCCGCATGCAGGATCGCTTCACGAACCGTGGTTGAGTCGTTTTCTCTGGGGCTGACCTTGATCTCCGACGCGTCTTTCACGCTCTCGACAAAGAGATTATCGACCAGGACGGTAAGTTCATCTGCCTTGAAGTTGATGAGGTTAAAACGCTCTTTTACCTTCTCATCTTTAGCGAGTTCATAGCCGAATTCGGACGCGGACTTGATGGAGGCGACCGGTGTCTTGATGTCGTGGGAAAGCTGCGCGACCATGTCTTTTTTCGCGTCATAGGCAGCCTTTTCCGCGGCACGGGATTTCTTCAGTTCCGTGCGCATCAAGTCGAATGCTTCGGTGAAACTTCCGAAGGTGTTTCCCTTATCCATCTCAAGCGGGATATCGAGATCTCCGCCGGCGACACGGTTGGCAAAATCAGAAAGCTCGTCAAACGGCTTCACGATGGTCTTTCGAAGATACAGCATGTACGAGATAACGAGAACCGCCTGAATGATCGAACTGCAAAGAACGGTCACGGCGATCGCCTGCTGCCACTTTCCGATCCTCTCTCGCGTCGCATTATGGAAAAGCACTTTTCCCGCGACAGAACCGTCCACGGTGAGGTCCAGGATCGTGTCGTTATTTCTTACCGCTTCGTTCACGGAAGTGGAGATGCCATCTTCAGTGGCGAAAAGGAGTTTGCCGTCATTATCGATCACGGAATAGGACAAGTCGGCGGGGTACTTTTCCGGTTCGCCGAAATTCTCCTCGATCGTCTTCAAAACGTCATTTACGGCAACGGTATCCTGATCGATCTCGCGGGATCTCTGAAGAAAGAACAGGCTGACGGAGCCTTCGATAAGGAACGTAAGAACGATCAGGAGAATAAAGATCTTCTTCCCTTTTCTCATTTGCCGGCACCCGTAACGTACTTATAGCCTTCCTTCCAGACGGTCACGATGCGGGAAGGATTCTTGGGATCAGATTCGATCGCTTCTCTGAGCTTTCGGATATGCACGTTGAGCGTGCCGTCGGAAGTGAACTTGTCTTTCCATACATTATCGAAAAGCTCCGTCTTCGTGATCAGGCGGTCCGGGTTTTCGATGAGATAGCAAAGGAGTGAGAACTCCATGGAAGTCAGTTTCTTCTGTTCGCCGGAAAGCTCCACGGTCTTATTCTTCTTATCCACGGAAAGCTCGCCGTCAGTAAAGATATCCGCCTGCGGCTTTTCTTCCATGGCACCGAAACGGCGGAGCATGACCTTGACCTTCGCAAGGAGAACGCCGAGCGAATAGGGCTTTTCGATATAGTCGTCACCGCCGATATTCAAGGCGATGATCTTGTCGTCATCGGTATTTCTCGCGGAAATGAAAAGGATCGGGATACTGAGCGTATTTCGGATATGCTTACATAGTTCAAACCCGGAACCATCGCCCAGGTTGATATCCAGAAGAATCAGACTCGTCTCATTTTCCGAAAAGAATGAAAGTGCCTCGGCCATGCTGTAGCAGGCGCAGGTCTTCACATCGAACATGTTAAAGTATTCACAGGTGTTATCTGCGATCGCTTTTTCATCATCAACTATCAGACAGTCATATCTCATGAAGTACGGTTATTCTCCTTCTTCTCCGCCCCATTCGACAAGCACGAGACCTTTTCGCTCTTCGACCGAAGGATTCATGGAAGACAGATCCTGCTCGTCTATATAAGTATACTCATCGGACGGATAGAAGTACATATTGACACGAATGATCGTGTCCGGTGCCGGCTGAACATCAAGCCCGACGGAATTCTCATAGGCTTCCTTCTGGAAACAGATCACGTTATACGGATTCTTCTCCATCTGCGGGAGCCAGTACATGATGAAGGTATTGGCTTCCTTCTCGGTAAGTCCGAGTTCAAAAAGCGCTTCTTCCAGGAATTTCGCGGTATCTTCACCTTTCACACAGAAGCCCTTTTGTGTATCCGGGGTAAAACCGATATCTGCTTCGAAGAAGAGATATTCGTAAGATCTTTCGTTACTGTCGGTCAAAGTACCGTCCGCGGAAGTCTTCACTGTCCATCCGTCGTTTTCTTCGTAGGAAGGATATGTGCATGTCAGATCTCCGTCAAAATTCAGTTTTACGGAGACTTCGCGCTCTTTTTCATCGTACAGATAAATGATCGGGGCATCGACATGCATGACGCCTTCTTCGCTCTTCAAAAACTCTTCATCGTTCATCTTATTGTTGATCTTGATCCCCGCAATCACGCAGAAAACCAGAGCAAGCGCCAGGACCACCGAACCTGCGATGGTGCCGATACGATTCTTCTTTCGAATGAACTTGATTAGGAAAAAAACGATGACACCGATCGCGAACGTCGTCATGCCGATCCCGTTCACGACGCTGTTGCAGAATTGCTGCACCCGGCTTGAAAGACTATACGTTTCGATCTTCTTGAATCCGTTATGGTAGTCATAGGTTATGGTGTCTCCGTCCTTGATCACCTCAGGAGTCGGTTTCGACGTTGGTGTGGAAGTTGCGTCAGAGACATCATCAATGATGAGACTGTCGATCGCGGGACTTCCGGTACATTCCACGCGGGTAAGCACTTTATACCCATTCGTGTGGACGTGAAAACAAACTCCAAATGCCATGCTGAAAGCAACTGCGAGCACAATAACAAATACAAAATAAAGGATAGTCGATTTTGAAACACGAGATTGTTTCTTGGGTTTCGAATTATTGTCTTCCATTTTTCTGTCCCGGAACGCTACCGTTCCTTAGTTTCTTCTAAAGGCCGATAATCCTTCTGATTACTCTCCGCGCTTCGTGCGCTCCATCACTTCTTCCTTGGAAGGACGGAATCTGGCGCCGGAGAAATACTTCTTCTCGAAATCCTCCGGCGAAAGGGGCCTGGCGAAATAGAAGCCCTGGAAGATATCTACACCGAGTGCCCGGATACGGGAGGCTTTCTGTGCAGTCTCAATACCCTCAACACAAACAGTCATGCCGATGGTTCTGGTAAGAAGCACGATAGCCGAAATAAATGAGGTATTGAAACGGTCGTCCTGATCGACGAATGCACGGTCGATCTTGATCTCATCTACCGGGAATTCACGAAGGTAGTTAAAGGAGGAATAACCGGTTCCGAAGTCATCGAGCGCGATGCGGATCCCGTTATTACGAAGTTTTGTCATGTTCTGGCGGCAGATCGCGAGATTCTTCATCAAGGACGTCTCCGTGATCTCCAGAAGGATATTTCTCGGGCTTAAGCCATATTCACCCAGGAGCTGGATAACATAGTCCGCAAAATCGATCCTCGCCATATCTTCTGCCGTGACATTGATATGCACATAGAAATCATCCGATACACCGCTGTCGATCCAGTCCTTGCACTGCTTCATGGCGGTGCGCAGGATCCAGTCGCCCACGATGTTCATCTGACCGGTCGCATAGACGGCAGCGATGACCTTTTCCGGGTTAATGAGAGTGCCCTGCGGAGATCTCCAGCGAAGAAGAGCTTCGCAGCCGACAAGGCGCTCGGATCTGGCATCTACCAGCGGCTGGAAGTAAAGAAGGAAGTTCTGGTTGCCTTCTCTGATCGATTTACTGATCTGGAACTCGAAGTCCAGTCTTTCTTTGAGCTCCACCTTGAACTGCGGAGTATAGATCGAATAGGTAAGACGCGGGTCCTGCTTGACCTTATGGAGCGTGATCTCGGCATTGACTAAAAGCTCCTCGGCGACGTTTCCGCAGGACGGGAAAAGCGAGGCACTCATGGAGAATGTCACGTAGATCGTGCTTCTGTCGAGTGTCATCGGCTCGTTCATCTCTTCCTTGATGGTCTTCATGTAGTTTTCGACCTGCACACGGGTCGCCTTCGGCCACAGAAGACAGAATGTATCCATGCTGATATGGTAAAGTTCGCTTCCCTCCGGACGGCTCTCACGGATCTTCTTTCCTACCGTGATAAGGAGCTTGTCGCCGGCATCTCTGCCGTAACGGTCGTTAAAGACATGGAAGTCCTTAATGTCCATGAGGACGATCGCCGCGGAAAGGATATCGCGGTTATGGATCAGCGCATCAAGATCGGAAATGAGTCTTTCACGTACGAGAAGGCCGGTCAGTGCATTACGGGAAGAGTTCTTCTCCACATTCTCACGCATCTCGTTCATGGAGGTCAGGTCGAAGATCGTTCCGATGATGACCAGCGCCTGCTTGCTGCTGTCATATACGGTCTTACCTCTGGAAGCCAGCCACCTGATCTGATCGTCATTGCCCCATACACGGAATTCGATGGAGAAGGTATCCCTCTCCTCATCGACGAGGTAGGTAAATGTCTCGATAAAGCGGCGGCGGTCATCTTCGATGACTTCGTCTGCCATCATGCGGATAATGTCGCCGGTATATGTCAGTTCCATATCCGGGAAAGCATCCTTCAGGTTCGGGGAGAAATTCAGGATGCCGCGTTTCATGTCCGCAGTAAAAGTAATGGCCTCGGATCCGTCGATGATGAGTCTTTGCAGCGAGTTCGTCTTCTTCTTATCCGTGATATCCACGAGGATACCGATCTTATAGTGCTTCTGGTCCGGTGCGGTAAACTCGAACACGCCGCAGGAATGGACCCAGACCTCACCCTGTACCGGAGAAAGGATACGGAAGTCCAGCGTCGGATCGACAGCATCCGGCAGTCTTCTCAGTTTCATGACCGTCAGGAAAACGTTATAGTCATCGGGGTTAATGAAGTTGGCGACTTCTTTGGAAGCATGCTGAAGATCTTTGGTCGGGAAATCCAGGAGGCGGGCCATCGCGGAATTAAAACGGCAGTAGTCACTTCCGGTTTCCAGGCAGAAAACATATCCGTCGATCGAGTCATTTATGAGTTTTTCATACACGATCTCGCCGAAGCTCTGCGTATAGTCTTCCATTATGCCGAAGATCAGGAGATGGTTCTCCTTTCTTACGGCCTGCATGTTGACACGCACGCGGTAAGTCTGGCGGTGATTGGAATATAAGTTATGTTCAAAGGAAACTACCCTGTGGGTATCCGCCGCAAGGTCAAAAAAAGCTTCTTCATAGCGGACGGCCAGTGCCCGCTTCTCATTCGGATCTACAAACTCGAGGAAAGAGTCCAGCAGCATATCTTCCGCTGCAGCCGGACCAATATAATCTATCATTCCTCTGGAAAAGAAGAATCTCTTCTCCTTCGGAAAAACGACGAACGTACACATGGCTACCTGCGCAATCAAACTGTCCGCCTGTGCTAAAAGCTGCGGATCCAGGCTGATCGACGAGTCATATGAAGCAGATACAAAACCGGATTCGTCGGCCACCATCTTCTATACTTTCTCCCCTACACATAAGTGTTTATGTTATTTTAACATTTCCAGCACCTCAGCGTATAGTGCCTTTTTGCTTTCTCCCCATTCCAAAGCAAGAGTTTTTGCGATTTCTTTAGTGGACATTCCCTCATTTTCTAAATTTATTATGCGATTTTTGCGCTCTTCCTTTGTCAGGACCGGCTTTTCTTTTTCGGCCGGTGCGCCTTCGAGCACGAGAACGAATTCACCCTTCGGCGGGACCTCGGAAAAGTGCCCGATCACTTCGGAAAGGGTTCCCCTGACGACTTCTTCGTATTTCTTCGTCAGTTCCCGGCAGGCGGAGATCCGCCGATTCGAAAGGCCCGCTTCAGAAAGATCTGAAAGCGTACGGAGGAGCCGGTGCGGCGCTTCGTAGAGGATCGTCGTAGAAGGCATCATAGCTACCACCTGCAGACGTTCTTTTCTCTCTTTGGTCTCCACCGGTAAAAATCCCTCGAAGAAATAATGATGCGTATCCATACCGGAAAGCACCAGCGCCGTGATCCCGGCGACCGGTCCCGGCACTGCCGTCACGTCGATCCCTTCTTCGATACAGAGATGGACGAGATCCTCACCCGGATCGGAGATACTGGGCATGCCGGCATCAGAAACAAGCGCGACGGAAAGACCTTCCTTCATGCGGGAAATAAGCTTGCTTCCGGAAGAAGCCTTGTTATGTTCGTGGTAACTTACTAGTTTGGCGGAGATCTCAAAATGCGAAAGCAGAAGTCCTGTGCGCCTTGTGTCTTCACAGGCCACGATATCCACGCTCCTTAAAACCTCGATCGCACGGGGCGAGAGGTCCTGCATATTTCCGATCGGCGTTCCCACTAAATACAGCATATCCTATTCTTCCTTGTTATAGATCTTCTTAAGTGCCGGAGTATATTCCCCGTTTTCGTCCCGAAGGATCAGGGGAGCTGTGATCACCGTGCCCGACATCTTCCCGCCTTTTTTAGCGGAAAGCAGGAATAGCGTCGCTTCCTTTCCGGCATAGGGATGGACGAAGGTGATCTTTTTCGGAATTATATTCTGCTTCATGCATTCTTTCATGACGAGGGACAGTGTCGTTGCCCGATCCACGAGGAAAAGATCCCCGCGTGAAGTGAGCATCTTCCGGGCACAGGACAGAAAATCCGATATATCCCCATGCATGGAAAACCTTGCTTCCAGAAGCGCCGTGCTTTTTTTATCCTCCGAAGTCACAGGGCCGTCTTTCGGGTCACGGAAAGGCGGGTTCATGAAGACCGCATCATAAGAATTTCCCGGAACTTTTTCGGTCGGGAGATCCCGAAGGTCGGTCATAAAGCCTCTTACCCGGTCGGAAAGGTCGTTAAGAACGATATTTCTTTCAAAGATCCGGGATGCTTCTTTCTGCCGCTCGACCCCGTCGATCTTAAGATCCTTCCTTCTTGCAGAAAGAAGGATCGAAGCCGCACCGCAGTTGGTGCCCAGCTCTAAAACGCGGATCGGCGATCCCTGACGGAGACGGAGGTTTTCGGAGACAAACCACGAAAGAAGGACGGTGTCCTCACCGAAGCGGAAGCCGTCCCGGCTCTGGATCAAGTGGAAGCCGTCCCTTTCCAGGTCTTCCAGTGTCTCTTTATTGGGGTCGAAAACTTCCAAAAAAACAATCTCCTTATCACGAAAAAGAGATCTGCTCCCCTATAAGAGGACCAGATCCCTCATCTTACTTCTTATCTTGCACGATCAGCCTTGAGAAATCGCGCCAGCCGGACAAGCCGCCTCGCAAGAACCACACTCAAGACAGAGATCCGGGTTGATCTCGTACTTACCATCGCCCTGAGCGATAGCGCCTACCGGGCACTCGCCCTCACAGGAACCGCAAGACAGACATGCATCAGAAATTACATATGCCATATTGTCATCCTCCTTATTCTGGTCTATGACTTCATTAAACACTATTTTTTTCTTTTTGTAAATTGAACAATTTGTAAAAAAATCATTCCTCCGGCTTTTCGGGCTGGGGCTTCTTCTTCGGACAGTCCGCTTTGCACTGCGGCTGCGGCGGATTCACCAGAGAAACATCGACGGCGTCGTAGATCTGCATCTCTGTCTCCTCATCTTTTTCAAAGCGCACCGTGACCTTTTCCTTCAAAAGATCGGAATAGATAACGACACCGATGCCATCCGGAGTTTTGACTTTTTTACCAACCTTCGGCACACGGCGGTTCGCATCTTCATAGGCCGCCTGCTCATAGGAAAGGCAGCACATCAGTCTTCCGCAGGTACCGGTCAGCTTGGTCGGATTCATGGAAAGGCCCTGGTCTTTTGCCATACGGATCGTCACCGGCAGGAACTGGTCAAGATACGAGCAGCAGCAGAGTTCTCTTCCGCAGATGCCCAGGCCGCCGACCATCTTCGCCTGCTCACGGGAACCGATCTGGCGAAGCTCGATACGTGTCCTGAAGCACGATGTCAGATCCTTGACGAGTTCTCTGAAGTCCACGCGCTTGTCGGCGGTAAAGTAGAAAGTCAGTTTTCTTCCGTCAAAAGAATAGACCGCCTCGACGAGCGTCATGGGAAGTTCTCTTTTCTCGATGAGCTCCAGGCATTTATAGAATGCGCCCTGCTCTCTTTCCTTCTTTTCCCGGTAATGCTCCATCTCTTTTTCGTTGGCATACCGGAGGACCGGAAGGACGGTCTCATCCACTTTTTCGTCCGGAAGGTCGAAAGGCTCATCCACGACGAATGCAATATCCTGTCCCAGTGCGGTATTGACCATTACGGCATCTCCGACCTTGAGCTTTAAGTCATTGGCGAGAAAACGGTAAGGCTTACCTGCATCGTGGAAACGCAGATTTACAACTTTAGCCATCAGTACACTCCTTTTTCAGTGCCAGAAGCATCCGACACACGATCATTTCATAATTTCCGTTGGCCTTTTCGGCCCGCGAAGCAACCGTCAGGACAGAGCTCATTTTGCCGATCCTGGCGGGATTTATCTTATAGCGCTTGATCACATTGACCATCTTATCTTTTTTCACTTTATCATGCAAGCGATCCGAATCGGGAGAAAGCGAGAGCACGGCCATCTCGCCGAGGACCATATCCATGAGCGTCAAAACGTCCTGGAAGTGCTCTTTTTCCTCATCGAAAAAAGAATAGACATCGGTAAGAAGCTCGGTCTTACTGATCTCCGGCAGACGAAGAAGGAAGTCCGTGACCTCCTCGTAGTCGTTGACGAGCCAGTCCGTCTGGGAAAGGCCCATGGCCGATCCGATCACTCCTCCGGAAAAATGCGCGAAAAGCTCCGCCTCTTCCGGAAGGATATCCGGGTCATTCTTCTTAAGTACGTCCACGACCTCTTTTTCGGTATTCGGAAGGAGCCGCACCGACACGGTACGGGAAAGGATCGTCGGCAGAAGTTTGGATTCATCGCTGACCGTCAGGATAAAGACGACATGTTTCGGCGGCTCCTCGAGGGTCTTAAGAAGCGCATTCTGCCCTTCTTCCGCAAGGGCATCCGCATCGATCAGATAGACTTTCCTGGATGCGATCTGCGACATGATGCCTACATCTCCGAGGATCCTGCTTCGGACATCGGCGACCTTGATATTCTTCTCCCCAGGCGGAAGAAGAAGTTCTTTATAGTCCGGGTGGGTATGCTCGCGCATATAGATGCAGTTGGGGCAGGTCCCGCATCCGCCATTTTCTGTCGGATGGCTACATAAAAGGCCCTTGGCGAATTCTCTTCCCAGAGTCTTTTTTCCGATGCCCTGCGGGCCCACCAATAAAAAAGCGTGCCCCGGCTCGCCGACTAGCGGTACTCCGAGGCGCTGTTTTGCTTCATTTTGTCCGACCAGTTCAGAAAAACTCATAGATCACATCTTCTCGAACTGTTCTACATTGACGACGAAGACCGTCGCACCGCCCACCGTCACATCGACCGGGTACGGTACATAGGAACCGCCCATAGCAGACGGAGTCAGGTTCGTATTGATCGCCGACTGGCGGGAGGAAGAATACTTGCGGATCAGGTCCAGTACTTCCTGAAGTTTTTCGGTATCGACAACGATCATCAATGTGGTATTGCCGGAACGGAGAAATCCGCCGGAAGAATTCAGTTTCGTCACACGGAAACCGGCTTTGTTCAATTCGGCCATCAGGCGGGGCGTATCCTCATCATGTACGATTGCAAATACAAGTTTCATTTTTCTAATACCTCCCAGACAGCTTTTCTGATCTGTTTATAGATCAGTTCGGGTGATTCGTTTGCCGAAATGACCCGAATGCGGGGTTCGTTTTCACTTAATTTCAGGTAGCCCTCGCGGACTTTCCTCATAAAGGCCAGGCCCTCGGCTTCCAGACGGTCCTCTTCATCGGACCGGCCGTGACGCCTTCTGTAGGCGGTCTGCTCATCCAGATCCAGAAGGAACGTGATGTCCGGGGAAAGCCCTCCGGTGCTCCACTGGTTCAGATGATCCACCGGATCTTTTCCGAGACCTCTGGCAAAGCCCTGATAGGCGACCGTGGAATCGAAGAACCGGTCACAGATGACCACATTCCCTTCCTTTAATGCCGGAAGTATCTTCTCTTCAACGATCTGGGCACGTGCAGCTTCATAAAGAAGGAGCTCCGTGCGGCTGTGCATACGGCTGTTGGCCTTGTCCAGAAGGATCGTACGGATCTTCTCGCCGATCTCTGTTCCACCGGGTTCACGGATCAGGATATACGGGATCCCGGCTTCTTTTAAGTCGGAAGAAAGCATCTCGATCTGCGTGGTCTTGCCGCAACCATCTATACCTTCGAAGGTAACAAACAAACCACTCATGCTCTTCATGCCCTCCCTGCCTCTATAGTTTTATTATATAACATAATCAGTCTAACTTCACCGAATGGATGCTGGCAATTTCGAGCCAGATATCCTTTTCGATGCGCTCGTTATCCTTCTTGATATCCTCGAGAGTCTCCTCGGCCGGACGGCGGCGTCCCCAGTTTTTCTTCTCTCTGTGCTCTGTATTATTTCTGTCGTAGTTCTTCTTTTCCGAACGGAACTCTCTCTTCTCGGAACCGCCCTTTTCATTTCTCTCTCTGCCGTCGCGCTTTTCGTCTCTTTCACGATTGTCAAAGCGGCGCTCACGACCGGAGTTTCCTTCGTTTCCGGAGCGGTTATTACGGTTATAGTTGCCGCCATTTCGGTTCCCGCCGTTTCCGCCGTTTCCACCGGGTTTTCCGGATCTTCTTCTTCTGTTGCGGTTACCATTGTTCCGCGGCGGCTGAGAACCATTGGCCGGAGCGGCCGCTGGCGCATGATTGACCTGATTTTTCTCCTGTTCGCTCATTTACTACCTCCGTAATTTTACGAAACTAAACATCTCTATTATATCGGTTTTCCTGTTTCATTCAACCTTCCCCGAAGGAAGCTCCCCGTAGTAACGGACGTCCTGCTGCCATTTTTCGGGGATCTCCGTTTCTCCTTTAAGGAAAAGAAGCGGTACCTGCACGAACCCTCTTTCTTCCATTCTCGGGTGCGGGATCGTAAGACGCTCCGTATCCATCGTGATCTCCCCATAGGTCAGAATATCGAGGTCGATCGTACGCGGTCCCCAGCGGATGATCCTTTTTCTGTGGAGCTTTTCCTCGATCCGATTGCAGAAAGAAAGAAGCTTCAATGGTGGAAGATCCGTCTTTACCAGTATGCATATATTAAGAAAATCCGCCTGATCCTTATATCCGACCGGAGTCGTTTCAAATACCGGAGAGACCTTCACTACAGCCGTTTTTTCTTCCGGACAGTCCAGAAGTGCGACGGCGCGGGAAAGGTTTTCGAGGCGGTCGCCCATATTGCTTCCTAAGGAAAGATAGGCCTCCGTCATAGTTCGGACTCCATTTCCGACCTTGTCCTTTTGATGATGACACCCATGTAGTCGAAGTCCCCGTCGATCGGAGCTTTCGGCTTCTGGATCTCGCACGTGATCTTTTCGACCATGGAAAAAGCGCGGAAGATGGAGAGGATAATGTTTTCCGCCATGTACTCGATAAGATTGCAGGAGACGTTCTCCACATACTCCCGAACCATTCCGAAAACGGCACCGTAGTCGACGGTATCTTCGAGCGCATCGGTGCGGCAGCCCGGGATATCCTCCATCTCAAGCGTTAAGGAAATCACGAAAACCTGGCCGTTCTCTTTTTCTTCGGAAAGGACACCGGAACAGGAGCAAAAACGCATATTCTTCATGACGATCTTATCCATCGCAAGTTCCCTCCATCGCATACTGCATCTTCAATGCCGTGACTGTCTCAAAGACATTATGTACGCGGACGCAGGCCGCCTTCTGTCTCTGGCAGAACAGGGATACGGCCGCGGTCCCTGCATCTCTCTGGTCAGCAGGAACACCCTCTAATATCTCTCCGATGAAACGTTTTCTCGAAGGACCGATCAGGAGCGGATAGCCTTCTTTTTGGATCCTCGGGATCGCTCTAAGGAGCTCAATTGCTTCTTTGGTATCGGTACCGAATCCAATGCCGGGATCATAGAGGATCCTCTCGGAAGGGATACCGGCCCGATCTGCCACAGCGGCACTTTTCTCGAAGAAAGAAAGGCAGTCATCTACTATATTTCCCTTTCTTTCGAAGATCTTCGGATCGGTGTAGTTGGCCATGATGACCACACCCGCCTGATACTCGGCACAGACGTCAGCCATCTCTTTATCGTATAAAAGCCCCCATACGTCGTTAATGATCGACGCGCCGAATTTCAGGGCTTCTCTTGCGGTCTTGCTCTTATAGGTATCGATAGATACGGGAACTGAAACGTTCTCCATGATGAGTTTTAATGCCGGGATCAGCCGCGAGAGTTCCTCGTCGGCCGAGATCTTCTCACTTCCGGGCCGCGTCGATTCCGCACCCACATCCAGAAGATCAGCGCCGTCCTCACAGAGCTCTCTGGCGCGGATCACCGCATGTTCCGGGGTATAGAATCTGCCACCGTCGGAAAAAGAATCCGGCGTAACATTCAATATGCCCATGACGAGCATCTTTTCTTCATAACTGAGCGTAAGGTCGCGGCACTTCCATGAGGATACGGCCGCTGTACTTTCGTTTCTTTCCTCCATGAAGATCACCTTCCCGCCTTATATAAGATTTCTCGGACGGTTGATGAGCGCTAAGGCCTCGGAACGGGTCCTCGCATCGGAACGGCAGCCGCCGCGCATCGCAGAGGTGACGGTCTTGGAGCCGGGCTTACGGATGCCGCGCATGGTCATGCAGAGGTGCTCCGCCTCGATGACGACGCATACCGACATCGCATCGACTGCATTCTGGATCGTATCGGCGATCTCGGAAGTCAGGCGCTCCTGCAGCTGCGGCTTACGGGAAAGCGTATCCACGATACGGGCCACCTTTGAAAGGCCCAGGATCTTCCCGTTTCTCGGGACATATACCACGTGTGCCTTTCCATGAAACGGCAAAAGGTGGTGCTCACACATAGAGTAGAACGGGATGTCGCCGATGAGGATCATCTCATCGTTTCCGGTCTCGGTAAATGTCTTTATGTCTTTTCCGATATCTCTGTGAAGTCCGGAAAAGACCTCGCCGTACATTCTTGCGACACGGTTCGGGGTCTCCAGAAGTCCTTCACGGTCCGGGTCTTCCCCGACTGCGATCAGGATCTCTCTGACCGCATTCTCGATCCTCGGAAGGTCCATGCCCTTACGGCTCTCCTCCGGTACCCGGAAATCGTCATCATATACACTCATGTTTCTTTTTCTCCTTATTCAGCGTACTTATGTCTATATTCCATCGGCGTCATGCCCTTTTGCTTTCTAAAGGCCACGTTAAATCTCTGCGGACTGGAAAAACCCACGGAGGTAGCAATACCGCTGACCTTGATCTCCTTTTGGGTCAGAAGTCTGCACGCCGCTTCGATACGGATCTGCATCAGATAATTCATCGGGCTGATCCCGAACTCATCACGGAACGCTCTCGTGAAGTATCCCTGGCTTAAGAATACATAGGCTGCCGTCTCGGCCACCGTCACGCCACGATCGTAGTTCTCGTCGAGATAATCTCTGGCGATGAGCACGAGTTCTCTGGCTTTGCCGTTTTTCACGCGCAGGCTCTCTTCCCACTCTTCCCGAAGTGCACGGGAAAGCGTGATCAGAAGTTCCATGGTGAGAAGCTGCATCATCATGTCTTTGGCATAGGCATCCGAGCGGCTCTCCCGCATGATGCGCTCCGCCAGCACACCGATCGCCTGGCGGCTCTTACCGGAGATGATCAGATAGTCCGAAGCATTGTCGCCCTGAGCAAAATCGAGGAAGTATTCGAGAGGCAGGGACGATACATTTTCCTGCAGGAAAGGGACCGTCGGACCACCGCGAAGTCTGCCGTTTGCCATCGGCTGGGTCTCTTTCGGCTTGGAAAGAAGCGCCTGCTGGGCTTTGGCAATATCGGAAGAGAATCCGAAGTAAAGAACGACCATATCAGCCGGGCCCTCGATGACACGAACGGAATGCGTCACCTGCGGGCGGATGATCAGGGTACTTCCCTTCGCGACCTGCACAGTCTTACCGTTGATCACGAATTCGCACTTGCCGCGGCGAAGATACAAAAGCTCGTGAGAGGTATGACGGCTCGCCGTAGGAAAAGGAGTGGATGTCTCAAAACAGTGCTCCACGCCTTCAAAGACTACGGGGATCGAACCGGAAGATTCGAGAAGACTTTTTTCAAATGCCGGTAAAATATCTACGACCATTACGTCATCCTCCCTTCTTATATTTCCTGCTTACGGCAGGAAGCGGATATTATCGATATAGATCGCGCCGGAGCGCTGTCTGTCGAAGATCGTGAAGATCAGCTCCGAGATCTCCATGTCATCAAAAGATGCCCAGTTGAGCGAGATCGTCTGCCAGCGCAGGCCGATCTCGATCGTCGCCTCGCCGCGGAAGCCGCTGATCTGCATGGTCTTCTCGCACTGATCCGGGTTAAAGACATCGAGGCAGATCCTTCTTGCTTTCGAGAACTTGAGCGGTGCCATGACAGACGCGTAGGAAAGGACCGGTCCGAACGAAAGAAGGCTGTTTTCCGGCTCATATTCAATGCGGAAAGAAGCCGCACCCTGCGTCTTATTCATGACCTCACGGAAGATCGTCGCTTTTCCCTTTGTGATCTTATAGGTCTCCAGTTTTTCAAACTCACTGTCCCAGGTCTTCTTGCCGATGAAAGTGATATCTTCGCAGGAAGCAAAGGTCAGGTCCGGGCAGTATTCCGACGGGATCGTATCGAAGCGGAACGGAAGTACCGGCAGATCGATACGGTTTCGGAAAGTCGCCTGGTGCGGGATCGGGCTGTAGCCGTAGGTTACGCCCACCGGATCCTGGATATCGTCGTTCCAGACCATGACACGTACGCCGTGCAGGATACGTGCGGAAGCAGGAACATAGACACGGCTTTCATCGCAGACGGCAAAGCCGCGAAGGATCGATTCATTCTCGGAAAGGCGCAGGCCGTCGACAGTATTATCGAACGAGAGCATGACCTTGTTTCCGATGACCTCGACACCGACACATTCCGGCGAGGACGCCGGCATCTTCGGAGTGAAGTGCAGACCCAGCGCAATACAGGAAAGTCTTCGGCCGATCGTAAATGAAACGGCCTTGTCGGAAAGCAGCAGATCGTGCTGGCCCAGGATACCGATCGGCATCGGGAATCTTCTTCGGATCGCACAGAGGCTCTCATTGAATTCCACGTGGCGGTAAGGCGCCTCGGGATCGATGACCTCCGGATGCAGCTGAAGGATAATGAAAGACGGCACCTGGTGCTTGTCTTCGATGGATCTCGGTCCGAATACGCCGGCCAGGTCGACCAGGAGCTGACGGACCATCGCGGTATAGGGTTTTCCGATCTGTGCATCGGACGCGTCCGGAGCAAATACGATACCTCGGATGCTGTTGTCACAAAGCGGTGCCAGGCGGTGGTTATAAAGGACGGACATCATGTCCGCCGGTCCGACGAGCGGACGGTGCGCCTGCTCGGAAACAAGGGTTTCGGTCAGGACCGTCTCCGCAGACGGGATAATGGAGTTCAAAAGTTCCAGATTATTCTTCTTTTCGAAGTGCGCCAGTTCCTCGGTCGGGAAAGAAAGCGGCGGCTCGTCCGGATCATCGACCGGAGCCGGTACTTCGACCCTTTCCTCGTCTTTTTCCTCCGAAGTCTCCTCTTCCTTTTTCTCCTCTTCCGGCTTTCCGCCCTTATTATCCTCGAAGGCCAGTGCGCCCTCCGGATCGATCGGTACGTCGCACTTCTCTTCATCTTCGAAGACGAAAGACTCTTCGCTCTTCTTTTCTTCTCCCTCTTCTTCGTCCTTTAAGATGTCACCCGACAGGATCGCATCTTTACGGTCGGAAAGACGGGCGATATTGGCGCGCCAGCCTTCTTCATCGAAGTAGAGGTTTCTTTCCTCAAGATATTCGCGGATCGTATCATTACCGTCGATCCCTTCGTGGGAGAGCCAGCGGTAGATCGGCGCATATTCCTCGGCCAGATCCAGGATGCCGACCGGGTAATGGAGCTGCTCCGCCAGATGATATGCATAGGAAAAAGCCACAGATGAGACGCTGGCCAGTTCTTTGGTATCGCGGATGCGGATCCACTTGCTGTCTTCTTCTGTCAGGACCGGTTCATAGGAGAACTCCTCCGCGGAATCGAGCGTGCCCTTCTTCGGAGAATAAAAACGCAGAAGCGGCATTACGTCTTTCTTAAGAGGCGTACGCGGAGCGGCACTCTCGGAGATCGAACCGGAAAGCGGACGTCCGCCGAACATCACCCAGACATCACCGCATCGGCAGTCTTCAATGGTCAGCGTATGCGTGAGAGAATGGAACACCAGCGTGTAGGCGTCGGTCGAAGACCGGTATGCGGGAAGCGCAAACCGGAAAGATCCGTCTTCCTCGGAAACGGTTTCAAGACTTAAGATTACACCGTAATCTGTATCGAGTTTGGAAACTTTACGTCCATCGGTCGGGTCCTTCATGACCTCTAATGTGACCGGCATCGAAGGCGATGCGACTTTTCCCCGCAGCACGATCGGCACTCCCTGCTGGAATACCATGCCCGGAGAGATCCAGGACGGAAGGCGAATATCATTTGTTTGCGTCATATTATGCGACACCTTTCCAGATTATCTCATTCTGCATTCTATTATACGACAACTTTTCCTGTTTTACGCATATAAACAAATATATATACCAGGTAAGAATAAAATAGTGCCTACGTTCGCACAATCGTGCGCTCCACGGAACAAAATCGCGCTTATATCATTTACCGCCGGTTGCGCCCCCCTCTAATATAAAATTGCAAACTCTCTCTACGAAAGGAGGTGTCATTATGGACGAAGCAAAGATCATCGGTAGAGTGATCCGGGGGATCCGGCGGGAAAAGGAACTGTCCCAGTTCGTCGTTTCCTCTCTGGCGGAGATCAATCTTTCCTATTACTGCAAGATCGAACGCGGGGAGACCAACCTGTCCCTGAAGAAACTGTTCTCCATTCTTCGGGTGCTGGAAGTCACACCTTCGCAGTTCATCGAATTAGTCTGCCTCGAGCGGCAGTTCCTGATCGTATCGACCGCAACTTCGCCCCTTCTTGACTAGTTTCGTGATTTTGCCCTCCTCTCTTCCTTTTTTGACTATGTTATGGTATTCTGAAATCATCCATTCATCAAGAATCTACCAAAGCAGTGAGGGGGGCTTCTCTATGGCACGCAGAAAGAAGAAAAGAACGATAGATCCGATATATGAGGACCTTCACCGAGTCAGTCTCGAAGGTGCGCTGGCCAGTTGTCTCCACTTCCCTGAAGAAGGAGCAATATGTCAGAACATCCCGATTCACTATCATGATTTTGTCGAGATAATTTACTGTATAAAAGGCAGATTCACTGCCAAAATGTCCAATCGCGAGGTCATGTTGAGCGAAGGAGATATGCTTCTTCTGAATATCAATGAAATGCATGGTTTTTACCATTTCGAACCCTGTGAGTATTACTGTCTGCAGTTCGATCCGACAGAATACTTTACCTCCCCGACTGCACTCATTGGAGAAAAATACATCATTCCTTTCCTGGTTTCTTCCACCAGTGACAAGAAAGGCAATGATTATACCCTTCTTGCGAAGAAAGAAGAGCTGGAAGGAACATTTATCCTGGACGTCATCAAGAACTATCACGATGAATTAAAAGAAAAACTGCCCGGATACGAGCTTGCGATCCGCGCAGATATCTGCCGACTGTACCTGTGGTACTTAAGACGAATGGAGAAAAACGGCATTTATTTATTCGGCACTACAGACTATCGTCAGGATGACCTCGAGAGGATCAAGGTCGCCATGGATTATGTCCACGAGCATTATGCGGAACCGGTACTGGCGAGAAAGATGGCGGCTATGTGCAACATGAGCTACAGCTATTTCTCCCGTTTCTTCCGTCATACACTCGGACAGACGTTCTCGGATTATCTTCTGTTCGTGCGTCTCACAGAAGCAGAAAAGCTCCTTATCTCAACGACAAAGAGCATCAGCACGATTGCTATGGATACGGGATTCAGTACGTCCAGTTACTTCATCACCCAGTTTAAGAAACATCGTCACATCACGCCGAAACAGCTTCGAACGAAGGTCGCTTCGCCGGAACTTACTTCAGACTGGCCTGCATAGGCGCGATCACCAGTTCGATACCGAAATCACGGATCTCGGACGCCTGTTCCGGAGAGATCCCGGAATCGGTGATGAGTACATCTATCTTTTCTGCAGGAATAAAGGAAGATGTGGAATCAGCGTTGAGTTTGGAGGAATCCACCAGCGCGATGATCCGCTTGCACTTTTCCGCGAAACGCTTTTTCAGCTCCAGCTCATAGAAGTTATGCCCGGTCAGTCCGGAATTCAAAGAAAAACCGTTTCCTGAGACGAAATAGCTGTCTCCGCTGATCCTTCGGAGCATCTCTTCACAGAGGAGTCCCTCGATCGCGCCAGAATGCGGACGCAGGACGCCGCCTACCAGGACAGTTCTGAAATTGCTGTATCTCTGGATCTCCATCGCGGTATGGATACCGTTCGTTACGATCGTCAGGTTGTCCAGTTTGCTGATATAAGGGATCATGTGGAATGTCGTGGAGCTGGCGTCGATAAAAATGGTCTCGCCTTCTCTTACGTATTTTCCGGCTTCCCGGCCGATCACGGTCTTTTCCGCCACACACATGACGCTTCGGCGCATATAGTTTTCCGGATTGGCGGATTCTTTTACGGAATCAGCGATCTGCGCGCCGCCATGAAAACGGACGATCGCACCCTCGCGTTCCAGGTCACGAAGGTCACTTCTTACCGTCGCACCGGTCACGCCAAGCTTGGCCTGAAGGTCCGTCGTAGCTATACGGCCTTCCTTTTCCAATATCTCCAGGATCTTTTTTCTTCTGTCAATGTTTATCATTATTTTCCCCTACTCTCCCGAAAAATTAACGGAACGAAATTCATAATATACGCCGCACTATCGTTTGTCAACGTTTCTTTTTCATTTATTTTCACTTTTTCAAATAAGAAAACGACCGGTTTCGGCGAAAAAAGGGGAGAACCTGTTTCTACGCCACGCTTCCTTTGATCCGGTATTCGGAAAAATGAAAATCCGCAGATCCCCTTCAATGAGATCTGCGGATCTAAGTGGCTGCCGAACTAGGATTCGAACCCAGACAGACGGTGCCAGAAACCGGAGTGCTACCCTTACACAATTCGGCAATGTTGATAATCAACGTTTGAAAGTATACCAAATGTATCCCGATAGTGCAATACTTTTTTGCTCCGGATCCGCACAAAAATCTCTGAGGACGTCTTACTTCGCTCTTCCGTATGTATACTTGCCGGTAAGACCGACGATCATCTTTCCGTCTGCATCCTTATGGTACGGATATACCCAGTAATAATTATAGACTGTCTTCGATGCGGTCTTATCGACAAACTCCGTGCCTTTCGTCGTCATACCGATATAACCGTACGGCTTTCCATCCACGATCCCGTAGACCAGATACCCTTCCGCCTGATACGAAGCCGTCCAGGTGAGCTTCACACCGCCATTAACGGAAGATGCCTTCAGATTTGTCACCGGTGCGCAGACACCTTTCGCATATACATACTTCGGGCAGGATCCCGGATACATCTTGTCTCTAGAGTCTTTTGCATACGGGAAGACCCAGTAGAAGTTATAATCCCAATCGAGTGCTTTTATGTCCGGAAAAGACGTTCCGCCTGTCATACCGACATATCCGTATTTCCCATCCTTCTGCGCATAGATCAGGTACCCTTCCGCACCTTCCACGGCATTCCAGCTGAGCACGACACGATTCTTGCCGCCCGCCTTGGCGGTAAGGTCTGTTGCCGCTCCCGGGATCTTACAATCCGGGAACCGGAATAAATACTCGATAGTATAATCGCCGACGTAAATATCTCCAACGAGATTACTTTCGGGAAGTCTTCGTAGCACTGACGGAGACACGGAGTTGTCTATAAAGACATCGTTCGTTCCATCTTTATCCAGATCTATATAGGAAATGGAATCTTTTACCTCCATTTGGATATAATTGTTTGAAGAAAAGAGAGCCAGGGAAAGTGCAGTTACCAGATCGACCGCAAACGGATCATCTCTCAAATCGATCGTCTTTTTGAGTCCCACCATAGATCTTTCGAGTTCAACTAAATTGGAGCAGTAATCTGTTTCATACTTTCCGTTTCTCATCTCTGCGGTAATGTAAACATGATAATCCTTCCCCCAGCCGGTCTTATCGAGATCGTCCGGCACAGAAAAAGAAACCACACCTTCTCCTCTATAATCGTCCGGTCCGCTCACCTTATCACAGGCAATATAGTGAAGGATCTTCGCGCCATTTTCAGTATATTCCTTGTCTGTGATCACGGCATAGATACCATTCGCAGCATATTCATAGGAATAAGGCACAGAAATTTTAGAAGAGTTGACCGTTACGGTTTTGCCTTCCTGCAACTTCAATTCACGAGGAGATAAAACAGTCAGTTTATATTCCGCATTCATCTTACCTTGCATTCCGTAGACCAGTGTCGAGAACACGATACTGTCTTTTTTGACATTCATTGCCGGTGAAATACCACATGTTTTGCTTTTCTCAATATTTCCGAAGGTAGCATCAGATTTCACCATAAAAACGCTGGAATCGTCATACTTGGATCGGGACAGCCATGAATGGTATTCCCCATCCAGTTTCTTATACCTGGCATTGGATTTCACCGAATAATCCGGATAATACCCGTAGTTAGGATTCGTCAGATCCTCAACATCGAGAAGGAAAATCTTATCTCCATAAAGGGGCGTCGATTCCGGGTTGATGGCACGGATCGCACTGTCCACACTTTCCGGATATGAGTAACTGTCCATCTCCGTTTTTAATAGCGCAAGGCTTTCTGTCGAGGTGAAACAATTATAGTACATCAGGAACATAGCCTGATTGATCCAGGAGCGGACCGAAGCATGAAGCCATCTTGATGTTCCTAAAGAGCCGGAATTGCTATTGAACGCCGTGGAAAAAAGAACCGAATCACAATCCAGAAGCATCGTCGGCTCTCCGTACTTATTACAATTCGGATCCAGGACACGGAATCTTATCGGGGTATCATCATACTTTGCATAGTACACATAGTTTCCACTCCAGCTCCGTTCCGGTGTCGAGGGTGTGGAAGGACGGGTAATCACAGAAGATCCTAAAAAGGTATTGCTCGCATCTTTCGTCCATTCCGCCGAAACCTTCTTACCCGAGGGCAAAAGTGCCCGCAATGAAAAGACCATTGTGGCAGAAAGCAGCAGCGCGGTAGTCCTCTTCATGATTCTTCTCGATGTCATACGAATTTTCCTCCTGTGATGCTTTTCCTGTTTATAAATAATTCTTATTTGGATCCCGGACGCGAAGTAGGCATGTCGGGCTGCGCAGGAAGCTTATCCATAAGTCCGAGCTCCTCCGCCTTTCTTCTGGCCACTTCGATATCCTGCCAGAGCTTGATCCGCTCATTGTTATTTCTCAGGATATAGGCAGGATGGAATGTCGGAAGGATAAGGTATCCGTTCTTCTCGATAAAGCTTCCGCGGATCTGCGTCATCTTCGCATTCTTATCTCCGGTAAAAAGAGTATAGGCCGTCTTCCCCAAAAGCACGATGATCTTCGGCTTGGCGATCAGTATCTGCTTTCCGAGGAGTTTTTTACAGGCAGCCGCCTCCGCATCTGTCGGAACACGGTTTTCCGGCGGACGGCACTTCACAACATTAGCGATATGGTAGTCTTTTTCAGAAAAGCCCTGGGCATCTAAAAGAAGCTGCAGAAGTCTTCCTGCCTGGCCGACGAATGGTCTTCCCTCTTCGTCCTCATTCGCACCCGGACCTTCACCGACGAACATGATGGGCGCAACAACACTGCCTCTGTAGATCACGACGTTCTTTCTCGTCTCGGCCAGAGGACAGGCATGACATGAATTACATTCTTCAACGAAATCGTTCCAGGAGATCTTCATCGCAGGAGCACCATAGTGATCCCGTCGTTTGCTTTCGCCCAGTCAGGATCATTACGGAAAGCAGGACACTTCTCAACGATGGATCTGCCGAGGGTCTCGAAGGGACCGAACTGCTCGCCCGGACAGAATAAACTGATCCTTCCCTCACTCTGCATCGTACGCAATACCTCATGAGTGGCATTTTTGATCACGCCGCCTTTGCCGGTGGAACCATACCCGTGAATGATCTTCACCTGATTCACTCCGACACGGCGCAAAGTATTCAGCTCCAGCCTCAGTTTACGGGTCGCAGCATCTACTTTGGGCATGCCATCTTTAATATTGATTATACTTGCAGCCATAGTATCCCTCATTTTGAAATTTACACATCTATTATATCACAGAATCAGCGTTTTTCACGCGCGGGAATGTAGTGATTTTGATATAATACGAGCATGAGACTGGACAAATTATTGGCGAATTCAGGATATGGAACCCGGACCGAGGTAAAAGAACTGCTCCGCAAAGGTCATGTGACTTTGGACGGGCAGGTCATCTTCGATCCTTCTTTTTCCGTGTCTGAAGAAATGGGTTCCCGGATCCTTCTAGACGGCGAACCGATCGAGGCAGGAGAATATCTCTATTTCTGTCTCAATAAGCCCGACGGATATCTGACGGCGATGACTGATGACCGTCTTCCATGTGTCGGTGATCTTCTTCCCCCAAATTTGAAAACGAAGAAGATCTCTCCTGTCGGCCGCCTGGATTTTCACACGACCGGCGTCCTTCTTCTTACGAACGACGGCGCGCTTTCCCACCAGCTCACAAGTCCGAAGTGGCATCGTGAAAAGGTCTATCTGGTGACGTATTCCGGTGAACCATTAACGGAGAAGGAAGTATCTCTTTTTTCCTCCGGAATGACCCTTACCGAGAAAGGCCATGCGCCGGAAAAACTAAAGCCCGCCGCTTTGACTCTTCTTCCCGATAACAAGTGCCGCCTGACACTTACCGAAGGCAAGACCCACCAGGTCAAGCGTATGCTTGCACAGACCGGAAGATCTGTCATTCTCCTTCACAGAGAAAGCATCGGGTCCCTGCATCTTAAAGAGGATCAGGAACCCGGTGAAATGTATGCTTTATCTAAAGAGGATATCCGTCTTCTGAAAGAAGGAAACTGATCCCCTGTTTCTTTTTGAAAAGATCCGTTAGTCCGTATCTTCTGCGTACGGATGTTCTTCCATGTATGCCGCGCGGAAATCCTTAATGTTCGAAAGGACACTCAGCATACACTCGGTAGCCTTTTCCGGCTGCGTGCTTGTGGTGCTGAGACCAATGATAATGATCGGATCTGCTTCTTTCCACTTCACGGTATATCCCAGGGAAAGACGGTCGATCTTATCGCGGACGATAAAACCGTACACATGATCTACCCGGTCGGCATCGGTCAAAGGCTCGAGATCGTCCTTATATTCCTGCGGAAGTGACTCGCCATATTCTTCGTAGAATCTCGCCTTCGAGTAGATATAGGGCTCGATATGCGACAGCTGTTCTTCAGTCCATGTGGCCTTCATCTGCTCATAGACATCGTCCAGGACCACCATGTCGCCGCTGTTGACGTAGATCGGTGCGGTCAGGATATCGTAAACGAGCATATCCGGCTTTACGGACATGATCGAGATCGCCTTCTGTCCGGCATACGGTGCCATCTCCTCCTCTTCCGCGTTTTCTGCCACATAATCCGCCGCCTGGACGTCCGGATTTTTGAAATTGAAGGTATCTTCCAGATAAGAAGAGATCACCTCTGTATCCTGCGTGAAATGGCCAACGGAAGCGACACGGAAATCGACCTTCGGATCGAGGATAAAGTACTCGAAGAATGCCGTGATGATCAATATCGCAGCGATCGCTACGACCGCGATCCACCAGTTATAGTGCCAGAATTCCTTCCACTGCTTGGACGTCTTTCCGAAATAGTGCTTGGACTGATCCTCGACCTTCTTTTCGGCTTCTTCCCGGTCCCGTTCACCACTTGCGATCTTATACGCAAGAGCGATATCCGCGAGCTTCTGTTCATCCTTCTGCGCACGGTAGGTCTTGCCGAGTTTCCAGAACTCCGCGTCCAGATCCTCTTTGGAGGCCCATTCCGGGAGCTTGAAATAGGCAAGCGCCTCCGCCTTATCCATCGCTTCGATCGAAGGATCCGGCTTGACCGTTTCGTGATGCACAGCATTAGGATTGATCTTCTGTTTCTTCTTTCCGAATAACTTCATGTTTCTTTTTGTGTTTCCTTTTCTTTTTCCTATGAAAAAGCCCCGTTACTTTGAAGCTTTCATGTCCTTTTTGAAGGCGCGGAAATCAGCAAGTGCCGCCCAGCCGATCTTAATGATCTTCTTGATGTTGATGGAGTTCTTACCTCCCTGACGCGGCTTGAATGTGATCTCACGCAGTGTGTATTTTTCCTTATAGTAAGCGAAGAATGTGGTGAGCATAACGTTCGGCAGGTTATAGTCCTCACGGAATCTTCCCACATATTTATTGACGAGCGAAGATCTCATCAGACGGAACGGCGCATTACTGTCCTTGACCTTGACGCCGAAGTGCAGACGGAGAAGGAAGCAAAGGAAATTCTCGACGAATTTTCTCGACTTTCCGTCACCTCTTACGACACGGTTTCCGAGGATGGCATCATACTCATTCCGAAGATCCCAGAATGCCGCAAATTCCGCCGGATTCGTCTGTCCGTCGGAGTCGGTCTGGAAGATGAAATCCGCACCCTTTTCGATCGAATACTTATAAAGTGCGATCAGTTTCGGACCATGCTGCTTCAGAGTATCCGGCAGTACTTCCAGCTTCGGGTACTTTTCCTTCAGAGAAAGAAGGATCGAATGTGTCTTATCGACACTGCCGCTGTCGGCAACGACAAGACGGGAACCTTCTCCCTTTCCTTCGAGTACCGGATACCATGCAGAGACGACCGATTCGATATTGGCCTCCTCGTTATATGCCGGCATTACGATATAAAGATCATCCATGTTTTTAACCCTCCAAATAATCCTATTCCTTTTACCAATGTATCACTTCAGTTCTTTTTTTACCATAGAAAGAGCCGATGCCACGACCGCATCCATGTCGTAGTACTTGTACTCGCCGAGACGGCCGCCGAAGATGATCTTCTCTTCCTTATCCGCCAGCTCTTTATACTTTCCGTAAAGCGCGCCGTTCTCCGCGTCATTGACCGGATAATACGGCTCGTCACCCGGCTTCCATTCGGAACTGAATTCACGGCTGATCACGGTCTTCGGGAGATCATTTCCATCCTCGTCTTTTCCGAAGGTGAACCACTTGTGCTCGATGATACGCGTCCACGGTGTCTCTCTGTCCGTGTAGTTGACCGCGGCATTGCCCTGGAAATTCGGCATATCCAGAAGCTCCGTCTCAAAGCGCACGGAGCGGTACTGAAGATATCCGAGCGAGAAATCGAAATACGCATCGATCGGACCGGTGTAGATGACCTTATCCGCCATGGCATTCCACTTCTCTTTATCTTCAAGATAGTTTGTATTCAGGAGCACTTCGATGCCATCGAGCATGTTCTCGACCATCTTCGTATACCCGCCGGTCGGGATGCCCTGATAAAGCGCATTGAAGTAGTTGTTATCGAAGGTAAGTCGCACCGGAAGACGCTTGATGATGAATGCCGGAAGATCCTTGCATTCTCTTCCCCACTGCTTCTCGGTGTATCCCTTTACAAGCTTTTCGAAAATATCCCTTCCGATGAGGGAGATCGCCTGCTCTTCGAGGTTAGCGGGCTCTTTCCCGGCCATCTCCGCCTTCTGTTCTTCGATCCTGGCCATGGCCTCCTGCGGTGTCACGACACCCCACATCTTGTTGAAGGTATACATGTTAAAAGGAAGGGAGTAAAGTTCGCCCTTATAGTTCGCAACAGGACTGTTGGTGAAACGGTTGAATGTGGTGAACTGATTTAAATATTCCCACACTTCGGTATTGTTCGTATGGAAAATATGCGCACCATAGGTATGCACCTTGATGCCTTCGACATCTTCGCAGTACACGTTTCCGGCGATATGCGGACGCTTCTCGATCACCAGGACACTTTTCCCTGCCGCTTTGGCCTCGTGTGCGAATACCGCACCGTAAAGACCTGCACCAACGACCAGATAATCATACTTCTTTTCCATATTCTGCCACCTTTCCAATCCCCGATCTTACTTATTCTTCCGGATCTCTTTTCGGATCCTTCTCACCTTTTTCTTGATCTTGAAGGTGTCCTTAAAGACCTGCCAGATATCCTTGAAGCGGATACGCGAGAAGCCCGCTTCTCTGGTAAATACCAGGCGGATCGGACGTTCGATGATCTTCGCGCCCATCTCATTTGAGACCGCCAGAAGCTCGATATCGTAAGCAAAACCCTTCGTAATGACGTCCGGAACGATCTTCTTTAAAAGGTCTCCCCGGTAAAGCTTGATACCGGTCTGCGTGTCATGCACTTTCAGATGGAAAAGTACCCGAAGCATCACATAGTATCCGAAGCTTATGAACTTTCTCATCGGCGGATAGTCGAGCTTGGATTCCTTATGCATCTTCGAGCCGATCACGACATCAGCCTTTTCACTATCCATATGTGCAAGAAAATCCTCGAAATGGTCCGGAGAAAGATCCAGGTCGGAATCTAAAAAGGCGATCCGATCCCCTTCTGCCGCTAGAACACCTGACTTGATCGCATGTCCTTTTCCGCCATTCGGTGTATAGGATACGATATGTATGCGCGGGCATTTTTCTGCCGCACGCTTCATCTCGGAAAGCGTATTGTCAGCGCTTCCGTCATTGACACAGACGATCTCGAAGGAATCACAGAATCCGGAGATGATCCGGTCTGTCTCCAGAAGATTCTGATAAATATGCTCGCCCTCGTTATAGGCCGGCATAACTACGGAAAGATCCATGAAGGTTTTCCTCGTTCTCTCTAATAAAATACGGTATATAGACCAAAGGTTATTTTACCATTGATTACCTGTATCATGCAATTACGGGGTCTTTTCGGGAAGAAAAAAGGAGCTGTCTTTTAAAGAAAAGACAGCTCACTTTTGATCTTCAGTTTAAATACTTTTCGGATCAGGCATTCTTCGCAAGAAGCTTACCACCGCGCTTACTAACTACGTCGAAGATTACCGCTACGAGAAGTACGAGGCCCTTAACGACCTTCTGATAGTTCTGGTCAACGTTCATGGCGAACATACCGAGGTTGATAACACCCATCAGGAGCGCACCAATGATAACGCCCGGAACCGTACCGATTCCACCGTATGCCGAAGCACCACCGATGAAGCAGGATGCGATAGCGTCCATTTCGTAGTTCTGACCATATGTCGGCTGAGCAGATGTCAGACGGGCAATGGTGATCATGCCGGCGAGAGCCGCCAGGAAACCCATGTTGGTGTAGGCCAGGAAGTAAACCTTGTTCGTGTTGATACCGGAAAGCTTGGTCGCCTTCTCGTTACCACCGACTGCATAGAAGTAACGGCCGGTCGTCGTATTCGATGTGATGTAGGAATAGACGAGGATGACGGCAGCTACGATGAACAGAACGTTCGGAACACCCTTGTGCTGGGCAAGACGGAAACCGAATGCGCCGATAACTACGGAGATGATGATCATCTTCACGAGCCAAGGTGTGAACTTTTCGACTTCGTATTCCTTCTTAATTCTCTTGTTTCTGTTCATGACTGTGAAGAACACATAGATCGCGATCGCGATACCTGTGATCAGAAGACATGTGATGTTGATCCCGTCGCCTCCGAAGAAATCCTTGAGGTAGCAGTCTGCACCACCACCGAAGAACTTAACGAATCCCGGGCACTTCTGAAGAGAAACTGTCATACCGTCAAGTACGACGTTACTCAGACCACGGAAAATGAGCATGCCCGACAGTGTTACGATGAAAGGCGGGATACGCACATGTGCGATCCAGAAAGCCTGCCATGCACCGATCAATGTACCGATCACGAACATGATGATGACGGCGATCACCGGGTTAACGCCCTTATTTACCATTAATGTTGCACCGACCGCACCGACGAAACATACGACCGAACCTACTGAAAGGTCGATGTTACCACCGGTCAGGATGCAAAGGAGCATACCTGTTGCCAGTACAAATACGTAGGCGTTTTGTGAGATAACGTTACTTACGTTACTCGGATAGAGAATCGCTCCATTAGTAGATACTGAAAAGTAAATGATGACCAAAGCCAATACGATGACCATCGTATACTTGTTGACGAACTCGATTACTTTGCTTTTCTTATCCATCATCCTACTCCTTCCTCATTGATATTGTTGTTTTCTCCTTGTGACGGAGCATCTGAACTGATGATCATCGACATGATCTTCTCCTGGGTGGCTTCCTCACCACTGAGTTCCCCGACGAAACGGCCTTCACTCATGACGTAGATACGGTCACACATACCGAGGAGCTCCGGCATCTCAGAAGAGATAAGAATAACTGATTTACCTTCGCTTACCAGCTGGTTGATAATGCAGTAGATCTCATACTTGGCACCGACATCGATACCACGTGTCGGTTCGTCCAGGATAAGTACATCCGGATCTGCAAACATCCATTTGGAAAGCAGTACTTTCTGCTGGTTACCACCGCTTAAGTTACCGACAAACTGTTCCACCGTAGGACATTTCGTCTTCAGTTTGTTCTTGTACTCAACGGCTACCTTATACTCTTTATCGCGGTCGATGATACCGTTCTTGCTGACACCGCGAAGGTTCGCAAGTGTGGTATTGACTTTGATCGCATTACTCAGGATCAGTCCGTTTCCTTTACGGTCCTCAGTTACATATGCGATCTTATGCCGGATGGCATCTTCCACGGAGTGCAGATTCAGTACCTGTCCATCCTTAATGATCGTTCCGGAGATCCTCTCTCCGTAAGACTTACCGAATATACTCATAGCAAGTTCTGTTCTACCTGCGCCCATCAGGCCGGAGATACCGAGAACTTCGCCTTTTCTCAGGTTAAAGCTTACGTTGTCAACGATCTTTCTTTCAGAATAGAGCGGATGATAAGCATTCCAGTCCTTTACTTCGAAGCAGACCTCGCCGACATGCGATGTACGCTTCGGGAAACGGTCGGAGATCTCTCGACCAACCATTCCTTTAATGATACGAGCTTCAGAAAGATCATCGACGCCCTTGGTCAGGGTCTCGATCGTCATACCGTCACGGATGACTGTGATCTTATCAGCTACGTAGGATACCTCGTTCAACTTATGGGAAATAATGATCGAGGTCATACCTTCCTCTTTAAATTTCAGCAACAGATCCAAAAGATGCTTGGATTCTGATTCGTTTAAGGAAGAGGTCGGCTCATCGAGAATGAGGAGTTTGGCGTTCTTTGCCAGTGCCTTTGCGATCTCGACCAGCTGCTGTTTACCTACACCGATATCCTTGATCAATGTACGGGATGACTCGGAAAGTCCTACGATACGAAGATATTCATTTCCTTTACCATAGGTCTCATTCCAGTTGATCTTCAGTTTCGAACCGCGCTCGTTACCGAGGAACATGTTCTCACCGATAGTCATATAAGGAATAAGTGCGAGTTCCTGATGGATAATAACGATACCCAGGCCCTCACTGTCCTTCGTATTCGTAAAGTGGCATTCTTTTCCGTCATAAAGGATCTGGCCTTCATATGTGCCATACGGATAGATACCGCTTAATACATTCATCAAAGTGGATTTGCCGGCGCCATTTTCACCGACCAGTGCATGGATCTCTCCCTCTTCTACCTGAAGATTAACATTATCAAGTGCTTTCACACCCGGGAAGGTTTTGGTGATATTTTTCATTTCGAGCAAAATCTTTGCCAAATTGATCCCTCCTAGTTGTCCATATACTGCCTTACATGAGGAATCCCCTTACCCTCTGATAAGAAATAAGGGGATTCGACATGTTCATAGCTAATTCATGTATGATCTTAGCAATTAAGCAAGATCAGACTCCTTGTAGTAACCGGAAGTAATGAGGTATTCCTTATAGTTACTGATATCTACGAATACAGGTGTGCAGAGGTAAGACGGAACAACCTTAACGCCGTTGTCATATGTCTTGTCATCGTTTGTCGGAGCGGTCTTGCCTTCCATGAGAGCCTTAACCATTTCAACAACCTGATCTGCGAGTGTACGTGTATCCTTGAATACGGACATGGACTGTTTGCCAGCGAGCATGTTCTTAACGTTTGCGATATCGCAGTCCTGACCAGTGATGATCGGCATATTCTCAGCTGTCCAGCCGGCAGCCTCGAGAGCGTTTGTTACACCAAGAGCTGTGGAGTCGTTGGAGCAAAGAACTGCATCGAGCTTTGTGCCATCAGAGTAGTTACCGGAGATGATAGCTTCCATTCTGGTCTGAGCATTCTCTGTGGACCAGGATGCTGTAGCAGCAGTCTCGAAATCGTACTTGCCGGACTTAACCTGGAGCTTACCAGCTTCGATGTACGGCTTCAGAAGTTCAACAGCACCGTTGTAGAAGAAACGAGCGTTGTTGTCACCAGGGTCACCGGTGAAGACTTCGATGTTGTAAGGGCCATCTGTGGAATCCAGCTTCAGCTGATCGCGGATGTATTCGCCCTGGATCTGACCAACTTTGTAGTTGTCGAATGTTGCATAGTAAGCAACAGCGTCTGTGTTCATGATGAGACGGTCATAAGCAATAACCGGAATGTTCTTCTCTTTTGCTGTAGCAAGTACAGTACCGAGAGAGTCACCGTCGATAGAAGCAATAACGAGAACCTTACATCCACCGTTGATCATGTTCTCGATCTGATTCTGCTGCGTCGGGATATCGTTGGACGCATACTGAAGGTCTACTGTGAAGCCAGCAGCTTCCAGTTTCTTCTTCATGTTGTCGCCATCCTGATTCCATCTCTGCAGGTCCTTGGTCGGCATTGCAACACCGATCTTCTTGCTGTCAGCCTTCTTAGCACAGCCTGCTGCCAATGAGAACAGCATTGCACCAGCAAGAAGCACACTCATAAACTTCTTTTTCATTTTTTCTACCTCCATAATTTGCTTTCGCAATTAATCGTAACTACAGATTAACACAATATCATTCGTCTGTCACAAAGAAATTGAAAAATTTTCGTCTGTTTTGTTGCTTTGTCACAAAAGTAAATCAAAGGATATTGAGAAAAGAACGTTTCATCTGAGCTGGAGTTCTTCCTGACTGTCCACTTTTTTCTTCCCGCGCAGATCCAGTTTATGGTAACTTCCATCCGAATCAAGGAAGTGGCTCCGGACTGTGTCTTCCAGTTCGATATTCAGCACTTCCATAACTCTTGCTTTGCAGTCCGGGTCCTCGACCGGGAAAAGAAGTTCGACTCTTCGGATGAGGTTTCTCGGCATCCAGTCGGCGGAAGACAGATAGATATCTTCCTGCCCTTCATTATAAAAGTAATATATACGGGAGTGCTCGAGGAATCTTCCGGTGATGGAGCGTACGGTGATATTTTCCGAGAGCCCCGGGATCCCCGGACGAAGGCAGCATATGCCGCGCACGATCAAGTCGATCTTCACGCCTGCACAGGAAGCATCGTACAGCGCATCGATAATGGACGCATCCACAAGAGAATTCATCTTCGCGATAATGCGGCTCTTCTTCCCTTTCCGGGCATTCTTCGCTTCCTGGGCGATCTTCTCGAGGAAGTATTTCTTCATTCTCGTCGGAGCCGGGATCAGTCTTCTCCACTCCGGCGGCTCGGAGAATCCCGAGAGGGTGTTGAAGAATTCCGAGGCATCCACGCCGAAGGTCTCCGACGCGGTGAAAAGACCGATGTCCGTATAGATCTTCGCCGTAATGTCGTTATAGTTACCGGTCGCCAGATGCAGATATCTTCTTATACCGTCCTCTTCATCACGGACGACGAGCGTGATCTTACTGTGGGTCTTTAATCCCACCAGACCGTAGATAACATGGCAGCCAGCTTTTTCAAGCATCTTCGCCCAGTTGATATTGTTCTCCTCATCGAAACGGGCCTTGAGTTCAACCAGCACCATGACCTGTTTTCCGTTCTGCGCCGCTTCCGCGAGCGATTTAATGATCGGCGAACTTGAGCTTACACGGTAAAGTGTCTGCTTGATCGCGAGGACCTTCGGGTCTTCGGCTGCCTGGCGGACGAACTCGATGACCGGATCAAAGGATTCATACGGGTGATGCACGAGCCGGTCTTTACTTCTGATCGCATCGAAGATATTGACGCCTTCCGGGAACATCTTCGGCTTGGCCGGACGGAAAGAATGGTAGCAGAGCTCCGGGAAATCGTCGCTGACTTTTCCGCAGACCTTCATGAGGAAAGTAAGATCGATCGGGCCTGCGACGGAGAATACATCCTTTTTCGAGATCTTTAAAGAAGACATCAGAAGTTTCAAAAGTCTGGGATCAAGATCATCATTGACTTCCATGCGGATGATCTCACCGAAGCGGCGCTTTCTGACCTGCTCCTCGATCTCCTTTAAAAGATCTTCAGCCTCATCCTCGTCGATATCGAGATCGGCATTTCTCATAACTCGGTAAAAACCGGAAGAAAGAACGGTGGATCCGACAAACAGGGACGAAAGGTTTGCCTGGATGATCCGCTCGATCGGTACGAAACAGATGCCTGAGGAAAGGTGCATTTCGAAAAGCCTCGGAACGACGGTCGGGACCTGAAGGGTCGCAAACCGGTACGACGGCTCGATGACTTTTCCCTTCTTTTCCTGCTTCGAAAGACGGGCACTCTTCTCTTCTTCCGTCTCGTCGATAAGGACGCACAGATTGAGCTGGCGGTTATAGATCAGCGGGAACGGGCGGGAAGCATCGACCGCCATCGGCGTGAGGATCGGATAGAGTGTGGAGCGGAAGTAATCATCGCAGACTTCTTTCGCGTGATCGTCGAGATCTGAATAATCGCTGATAAAGATGTTATGGTTCTTAAGCGACGGAACCAGCGAACGGGTGTAGGTCGAGTACATCAGCGCCATCGCGGCTCTCGCCTTCTCATCGATCTCCGAAAGCTGCTGCTTGACAGTTCTTCCGGAGATATCCAGTTCGTCATACTTAACACTCAGAAGGTCCCGCAGCGAAGCGACACGGACGATATAGAATTCGTCCATGTTCGAGGCCGTGATGGAAAGGAACTTGAGTCTTTCCAGGAGCGGATTCTTCGTATCACGGGATTCAAAAAGGATACGGTTATTAAACTCCAGCCAGCTTAATTCACGGTTGAAATAGCGGTTGGAATCCGCCTCGATATCGGCGTTGTCCATGGCGGAATGGGCCACTTCGGTCGATACGCCCTGGAGCTTTTTCTCTTTCTTTTCTTTCTTTGTACTCATCTGATCTGCCTCCGGACTTTTAAGAATGCCTTCACAGTGAAGAATTGTTCAAACAGGTCGGTGTGGCTTTCGAAAAACCACTTGTCATATGTCATGTCATACATCGTATCGCCGCTGACAGTAAGTCCCTCCGGAGTAAGTACGACAGAGATATCCCGGAGCTTCTGGCGGTGTGAGCCATCCATGGCATCCGCCAGTCGCAGGATCGCCGTAAGCTTACTGACAAGGACCTGATCTTCGGTAGGGATCTCCGCATACCGGGGATCGAGGAAGAAATCCGGATCGGTATAGAAACGTCCGACGAGCGCCACGATCTTCCTTTCCTTCTCGGACAATCCGATCAGTTCAGTTCTGTCGATGATGCTGTATGTGGACGGATTCGGATTGGCGATGTTGATGAACTTACCGAGCTCATGGCAAAGTGATGCGACACGAAGGAGCGTCCGTTCCCGGTCGTGCATGCCATGGAGTTTTTTCGTCGCATCGAAGATCGCGATCGCTGCATTTTCAACAAAAGTGATGTGTTTTTTCTCGGACTTATAGCGCTTCGCCACATGGCGTGCCGCCGACAGAAGATCCTGATCCGGATCGATCACCAGATCGTAGAGCTTATGGGACCATGCATATCCGTACATGACACCTTCTGTCAGGGAGGCATCCGGCATATGCACGCCGCCGACGTCCATGTAGTCCAGCATCTTTTTGATCATGAGAGCCGTCGGAAGAAGAAGCGGAGCCGTCGATGGCATGATGTCGAGTTTTCTCGCCAGTTCCTCGGAAGAGATCTTAAGAAGCGAGGAGACCACACTGTCGAACTTTTCTCTTGTAAGGTAGCAGTATTCTCTCGCGGACTCTCCGGCGAGCGCCTTGATGAATCCCATATCACTTCCGAAAACGATGAGGTTTTTATACTTGATATTCTTCGGCTCGATCGCGTGATACTCCGCAAGGTCCTGGGAGATATACTCCTCGAGCACTTCCGTATAGTGCGTCGTCTGCTTGGCAAGATCCGAGAGCATCTCACTTACGCGAAGAGATCCGAGGCGCGTGTTCTGTGAAAAAACGAGATCCGACTTATCGTAAAGGGTCGCCTGCATGCTTCCCGATCCGATATCGAGCACCATGGTGCCCTCGGATACCAGCTGCAGGAAATGCGGCTGGCTCTCTTTTACCGCGAGGTTATGGTAATACCGCTCCTGCGCATTATCGAGAACGGTGACCCTGATGCCTGTCTGCACACGGATCTGCTCGATGACCATAGCGCGGTTGCTGGCTTCGCGAAAAGCACTCGTCGCCACGCAGATGGTCTCTTTGATCTTATACTCTTTTATCTTCTGGGCGAATCCTGACAGCACCGTCACGATCTCACCAGCGAGCGGCGGCGGGATGATGCCCTCTGCATAAGCACGTGAAGCAAGCGACAGATATTTTCGGACAGACTCGATCTCTTTGGGCTGTGTCTTGTCTCCCAGCTCAAAGATCTTTAGTCTCAGGGACAAAGATCCCAGATCGATGACCGCCAGTAAAGTCTTTTTACTCATGTCGGGTCTCTCCTTGAATTTGGTTGTTAGTAGTTAGTATACCCTTGAAAAATGGATATTCCGTGAACAACTATGCGATCAGAGTTTCTCGTACGCCTCGATCACTTTCTCCGTGACCTCCTTCGTGCCGAGGATATTCGTCTCTCCGTCAAGCACGATGTCAGCGGTACGGCAGCCGGCCGAAAGGACGTCTCTTACCGCCTGCTCGATCTTTGCTCCTTCCTCCGGAAGGCCCAAGGAATAACGGAGCATGAGTGCCGCGGACAGGATCGTCGCGAGAGGATTGGCTATCCCTTTTCCTGCGATATCCGGTGCGGAGCCGTGGACCGGCTCGTACATGCCGGGCGTACCCGGTGTGCCGAGTGATGCCGACGGAAGCATGCCGATGGAGCCGGTGATCATGCCGGCCTCATCCGAAAGGATATCGCCGAACATGTTGCTTGTGACGATGACGTCCATGGAAGACGGACGGCGCAGCAGCTGCATGGAGGCGTTATCCACATACATGAATTCATAGGTGACCTCCGGATAATCGGTCGCGACTCTTTCGGTCACCTTTCTCCAGAGCCTCGATGTCTCAAGGATATTCGCCTTATCGACCACCGTAACGTGCTTTCTTCTCTGCATCGCGGAAGTAAATCCGACACGCAGGATCCTCTCGATCTCCGCTTCACTATAGGTCTCCACATCAAAGGCCTCAAGACCCTTCGGCGTACCGTCAGGGAGGCACTCGTCAGATGGAGCGAGGCCTCTTTTCCCGAAATAGATGCCGCCGGTCAATTCTCTTACGATCAGGATATCTACTCCGTTTTCAACAATATCGGGACGAAGCGGGCTTGCGCTTTTCAGCTCCGGGAAAAGGATCGCCAGACGAAGGTTCGCATAGAGGGCGAGTTCTTTTCGAAGACCTAAAAGAGCCGCTTCGGGACGGGATCTTCCGGGAAGATCGTCCCACTTCGGACCGCCGACAGCGCCCAGGAGCACTGCGTCACTCTCTTTGGCCACACGAAGTGAATTCTCCGGGAGCGGCTCTCCGCAGGTATCGATGGCGATACCTCCGGCCAGCACTTCCGAAAAAGAAAACTCATGGCCGCTTCTTTTCGAAACGGCCTTTAAGACCTCGATCGTACTTTCCGTCACCTCCGGTCCGATCCCGTCACCGGGAATGACCGCGATATTAAACTGCGCCATATCCGTCACCTCACTTGCTGAGTTTTGCTTTCGTATATCCGACAAGTCCGTCGGCGCTGATGATCTCCCCGATAAACTCCGGGAATGCACCTGCCCTGTACTCTTTTCCGGTCGAAAGATCACGGATGATCCCCGTGTCCGTATCGACCTCGATCTTATCGCCGTCGGAGATCTCTTCGGCGGCCACCGGGCACTCTAAGATAGCAAGGCCCGTGTTGATGCTGTTTCTATAGAAGATCCGGGCGAAAGACGGCGCAATCACACAGGAGATCCCGCTGGCCTTGATGGCGACAGGCGCATGTTCTCTTGAGGAGCCGCAGCCGAAGTTACTGCCCGCCACAATGATGTCTCCCGCTTCCACTTTATTTTTAAAATCCGGATCGAGATCCTCCATACAGTGGGCGGCCAGTTCTTCCTTGACGGAAGTATTCAGATAACGGGCCGGAATGATGACGTCCGTATCCACGTTGGCGCCGTACTTAATGACTTTTCCGGAAAACTTCATGAGATTTCGCCTTCTTTCCTTTAAAGTTCCTCGGGAGATCCGATGTAGCCCAATACCGCTGAGGCCGCTGCGACCTCCACACCGGCAAGATATACTTCGGATTCCTTATGCCCCATGCGTCCGACGAAGTTTCTGTTCGTCGTGGAGACGCACTTTTCTCCTTTTGCGAGTACACCCATGTGTCCGCCAAGACACGGTCCGCAGGTCGGTGCCGAGACGACACATCCGCTGTCGACGAAGATCTCTAAAAGTCCTTCGGAAAGCGCCTGCTTATAGACTCGCTGCGATCCCGGAAGCACGATAGCACGAATGCCCCCGGCGACCGTTCTGCCCTTAAGTACCGCCGCGGCTTTTCGCATATCCTCGATACGCCCGTTGGTGCAGGAGCCGATCACGACCTGGTCGATCTTGATCTTTTCAAATGTTCCGACAGCATGGGTATTCGACGGAAGATGCGGGAAGGCGACCATCGGACGGATCTCCGAAAGGTCGATCGTGACCACCTGGGAATATTCGGCATCCGGATCCGGGAAGAGCCAGTCCGGCGCGTCCTTATATCCGCCCTGGACCCTCGAATCAAGATACTCGATGGTCTTCTCATCTACAGGGAAAATACCATTCTTCGCGCCGCATTCGATCGCCATGTTGCAGATCGTCAGGCGGTCTGCCATGGACAGTTCAATAACGCCCTCTCCCGTAAACTCAAGAGACTTGTAAAGAGCGCCGTCCACACCGATTCTCCCGATCAGATAGAGGATCACATCCTTACCTGCGCAGTAAGGTTCGATCTTTCCTTTTAGTTCCACCTTGATGGCTTCCGGCACGCGGAACCATGTCGTTCCCGCCGCCATGGAGCAGGCCAGGTCCGTAGATCCGACACCGGTCGAAAAAGCACCGACGGCACCATATGTGCAGGTGTGGGAGTCCGCGCCGATCACGACGTCACCGGGTCTGATCAGACCATTGTCGGGAAGGATCACGTGCTCGACGCCCATGCCTTCCTGTCCCTGCTCGAAGTAGTATTTTATATTCTGTGATTTTGCAAAATCGCGCATCCGCTTGCACTGCTCGGCCGACTTGATATCTTTATTCGGCGCGAAGTGGTCAGGGACCAGCGCGATCTTTTCCGTATCGAAAACTTTACCGAAGCCGTTTTTCTCGAAGATCTCGATGGCCGGCGGAGTGGTGATATCGTTTCCCAGAAGAAAGTCCAGTTTTGCCTCGATCAGATCACCCGGGGCACAATCCTTCTTTCCTGCTTTCCGCGAAAGGATCTTCTGTGTCATTGTCATGCCCATATGACTGTCCTCCTGCCTTATCTCTATATTTTTATGTTACTTGCAAATCGTATATCACGCAAGAAAGAAACAGTAAGGATTGTTTAGAATTCTTTACTTCTTTTTTCTATGATATAATGCTCCTATAACTATCCCGTAAAGGAGCAAGGATCCATGAGCAAGTTTTCACTGTTGTCAAATAACTCCAATCAATATACACAGGCTTCCTCCGGAAATGTACACGAATACGGCGAGGAGATCGCGCAGCTGAAGGGTGAAGTCGAAAGACTCGATCTCGTCACAGAAGCGATGTGGAACCTTCTGAAGGACAAAGGCTTTGCTGAAGAAGACCTGATCAAGGCCATCACGGATCTCGATGCGGCGAAGAAGCAGAAGAAGAAAGCTTTGGAAGACGGCGAGAAGCAGGAAGCTCAGCTCTGCCCGTACTGCCATGTCCCGCTCCAGAATAACGGACAGCTCGCAGACCGCTGCATCTACTGCGGACACGAGATCATCACGAGTCCGTTCAAATAAGGGATCTTTTCCAAAATAGAAATAAGGAACTGATTTTTCATGCCTTTAATCTCGGTAAACAAAGTATCGAAGTCTTACCATTCCAGGCTGTTGCTTGACCATGTCTCGTTTTCCATCGAGCGGGGCGACAAGATCGCCCTCATCGGCAACAACGGCACGGGCAAATCTACCCTTTTTAAGATGATCCAGGGCAAGGTCACCCCGGACGAAGGCGAGATCCTCCATCACGGAACAGCCATCGCCGGATATCTTACCCAGAATATGGAAGAGCTCGAGATGGGCGGAAGCCTTCTTTCTAACGAAGAACTCCAGCATATCGAAGATCAGATGCGCGAAGCCGAGTACCGACTCGCGAATGCTGACGCCGCGGAATCCCAGTCTCTTCTCCGCACCTACGAACAGCTGACTTCCCGCTTCGAATCTCTCGGCGGCTACGACTACGAACCCCGAATGAAGGCGGCTCTCGCCGGTCTCGGTCTTACCGGTATCGACTTTTCACGTGACGTCAACAGTTTTTCCGGTGGCGAGAAGATGCGCATCTGTCTTGCGCGCCTGATCGTATCCCGCCCCGATATCCTTCTTCTCGACGAGCCCACCAACCACCTCGACACCGATGCCCTCGAATGGCTTGAGGGCTTCATCCGCTCCTACGGCGGTGCCGTGCTTCTCATTTCGCACGACCGTTATTTCATCGACCGTACCGTGACCAAAGTCCTGGAGCTGGAAAACTCGACCATTACCGCCTATCGCGGCAACTATACAGACTATAAGGAACAGAAGGCACATTTTCTGGAGGAACAGAGACGTCTCGTCGCTTCCCTGGAAAAAGAACTGGTCCGTCAGGAAGGCGTGACCCAGACCATGCTTTCGCATAGAAATATTTCCGGCTACCACGCCAGAGAAAAAGTCGTCGAGAAGCTTTCCGACCGGCTTTCCAAAGAGCGCAGCAAACTCTCGGGCGGACCTTTGCGCATGAGCTTTAAGCTCATGCCGGAAGAAAGATCCGGAGACCCCGACAAGAAGCTTTTAGAGGCAAGACATTTAGGCAAGACTTTCCCCGACGGAAAGGTCCTTTTCGAGGATGTATCCTTCGAGATCAAGGCCTCCGACAAGGTCTTCCTCGTGGGTCCTAACGGCTGCGGCAAGACCACGCTCCTCTCTCTTCTTCTCGGTAAAATCGATGATTTTGACGGAGATGTGCTTGTCAGCGGATCTTCCCGCATCGGGTACATGGGACAGTTCGTACCTTTTGAAGATGAGACAAAGACCATCCTGTCTGAGCTGATGGACAGATCCGAACTGAGTGAGACCGCATCGAGAAATCTCCTTGCCCGCTTCGGCTTCCGCGACATCGATGTCTATAAGCAGATCTCCGTCCTTTCGGGCGGTGAGCGTTCCCGCCTCTTCCTGTGCTGTCTTTTGGAAGAAAAGCCGGAGCTTTTGTTCCTCGACGAGCCGACGAACCATCTCGATATCGAATCCCGTGAAGTCTTAGAGGACGCGCTCGCCGAGTATAACGGTGCGATACTGGCCGTAAGCCACGACCGTTACTTCATCGAAAAATGCCAGAGCCGCATCCTCGGCTTCTTCGGCGACCATATCGAGATGCTCGACAAATACGAATTCTACAGAAGAAAGTACCGGGCCTACTACGCCGATGAGGAAGCGAAGAAAGCCGCCGCACTTTCCGAACAGCGACGCGCTGAAAAGATCCTGCGCGAGCAGGAGAAAAAGGAATCCGCTTCTACCCGTCCGCCGTCCGTAAACCGTGCGCAGGAAAGAAAAGAGATCGCCAAAAGGAAAGAGCGTATCCGCTATCTGGAAAAGACGATCGCTGAACTTGAGGAAGAACAAAAGACCCTCGAAGCTTCCTTCGGAAAGGACACCTCGGCCGAGGATTACGACAGATATGCCAAAAACAGCGAGACCCTCGACGCGATGTATACCGAGTACATGGAGCTCGAGAACAACTGATTACCAAAAGTCTTGTTGCGAAACCTATAACCTCATCCGAACCAAAAAGTGCCGTATATTTTCGATAAAATCAATTTCATACGGTAGCTGATCCGGCCACCTGCCGTATAGATTTAGGTTTTCTCATTTCACACGGCATTTTGGACTCTGTTTGCCGTACGAAAACCACTTTTTGGATTTCATACGGCACTTGACTTCTCCAACTGCCGTACAGAATTAACTTTCCCGATTTCATACGGCAATCTGCTCTGAAATTGCCGTGTGAAATCCACTTTTTCATTTTTTTACGGCACTGCACGATTTTTTCTGCCGTATGAAATTGGATTTTCGGTCAAGTCCATATTTGTGTGTAAATTCAAAAACCTGCATATTCTCTGTCTGACTATGCCGCCTTCATCAGCGCCAACTGTTCTAGCGCAATGCTTCTCAGTTTAGGGAATGTATCTGCACAGAGCT